>Ga0208375_1004097_pt1 | contig 11761 bp, 12 predicted proteins | sample RifOxyD1_FD_184038 | JGI IMG/M metagenome (GOLD analysis project Ga0208375, IMG submission 184038) | Soil microbial communities from Rifle, Colorado - Rifle Oxygen_injection D1 (SPAdes) | ecosystem: Environmental > Terrestrial > Deep subsurface > Rock core/Sediment | place: Rifle, Colorado... | reverse complement strand
CAATAACTAATCCCGATAGGTCAGCTAGCTTGCTTGCTATTCGCCTGTCTTTTTCTGTTGTTGTAGGTGATTTAAAGATAACAGTATCAGATAATACACCAGCTAGTAATGCGCCTGCAAGTTCTTTTGTTAACGGCAGTTGGTGGTAGAAAATAAAGTCAGCAATAATAGTGCATGTTGAGCCGACTGGTTCTGCGTGAAACATTATTGGCGCTCCAGTCTGTAAGCCCCCGATTTTATGGTGGTCAATTATTTCAAAAATTATTGCTTTATCAGTGCCGTCAACAACTTGACCCATCTCATTATGGTCAACTAATATTATCTTTTTTCCTGAGGCATTAGTGATTAATGCGGGTTTCTTGATTTTAAAGCGGTCTAAAACATAACTAGTTTCATCATTAGGTTCACCTGCAATTACAGGTATGTAATTATCATCAACATCAACTTTGCTCTTAAAATAAGCATAAGCAATTGCCGAGATTACACAGTCAGTGTCAGGGTTTTTGTGACCTGTTATATAAACATCAGCCATGAAAAAGATTAATTATTGACTTGTTTATAAGATTTACTTAATTAATTTTCTTGATAGCTGAGTAAATGTCATTGCATAGGCTAACAGTGTAGCCTTTTTTCTTAAAAAAGTCTATTTGTTGTTCACTTCTTGAATTAGGCCAGTTACAGACGGCATAAACACCTTTGATTAGTTTTTCGCTTATCATTAAATCTTCTAAGTCGCTTGCTATGCCTAGTTTGACTTTTGGACTTCTAAATATATGAAATTGCTCGCTATTTTTATAAGTCTCAATCCATAAACCGGCAACAACTTCATCACTGGTCTTTGCAATAATGTAATAATTGTTTAAGAAATTCTTTCGCTCTTTTTTTTCGATTTGAGCTAAAAGGCATTCTTTTGGGTCATCAGTTGAGACGTCAGCAATTAGGCTGTATAATTTCCAGAAGTTATTAGCATCAGTGTAAGGCAGGTTAGCAACGCCATTAACCCAATTATTGATTTCATTATTAGTAATCCAATTACTTAATGGTATGTGAATTTGGTAATTAATAATTGAATCATTTTTTTTAACAAAGACTGTTTTTTTAGGCTCAATTCTAAATTCACGATGCCTTTTTTCAGCAATAATCTTAGCCATAAGTGATTTATTTAGAAAAGTAAGTTTTTAAATTTTTGTTAATTAGTTATTTTGTGACTACCTTAATTTCTTCATCACTTGATACACCTATTCCGTTTTTTACTGCTGACTGGATTTGAGGGTGGCTCCAAGGGTCTAGGTTATTTAGTGATTTGCTTCCAAACTCTTGCAATATCCGAATGCAAGTAACATCTAATGCAACCCTGTCTTTGCTTGCTAGTATTAAACCTGGGCTTCTTAATTCGCCAGTATCTGGTCCGCCGTCAATAAAGCATTTAGTGCCGTCAACAATGTTAATCACTGGTGTTATTGCTTTGTTAAACTCGCCTATTCGTTCTTTAAGCAGTCGGGCATGCATTCGCATTCTTGTCCTCATATGCAGTAATCCCATTAGGTTTTTTAGCGAGAGCGTAAAATCAGCCATTCGGTGTGTTTTTAGTACTGAGAGGTTAATTAAGTAGTCATGGTTACATAGCTCGTCAGTTAGCCATGCATCGCCTAGGCTTGTGTTCTTTAACGGCGTTTTAACCCATGATTTATCATCAAAAAATATTATTGGCACTGATTCTTCGTCGCATACTTTTTTTATACCTACAGTTGTTGCGCATGACTTTGTGTGACTCCAAAAAGCACTGCTCATATCACCTACAGTTATTTTTGCACCAATTTTTTTTAGTAGTTTTATTAGTTCGCGTAAACCTTCAGGTCTTGTAGTGCCGGGGTATACATCATCACTGTTAATATTAGGTTTAATTAGGACAGAATCGCCTTTTTTTATGTCAGTTAGACCGTTTATTAGTGTTAATGCTTTAGTAATAGAATTTGCTTTTGAGACTAATGCAGGTTTAGTTATTTTAAATGGTTTAGTTACTAATACACTGCATGATTTCTTTAATTTAATGACTTCTCCAGCCCTAAAAGTCATTGGCATAGCATATTAGTAGTAGTTTTTTATATTTAAAGTAGTAAGTTTTATAAAAGGGTTATAGTTTCTTTCTTGGTATGGCAAAGATTAGACCAGCCCATTGTTATAGGTATGCTAAAAGAGCATTTACTAGGGTTTCTAGATACCGTGAGGAGTCTTATGTTAAAGGTGTCCCAGGCAGTAAAATAAGGAAATTTGATATGGGTAAAACTAATGGTGAATTTGAATTAATGATTGGTCTTAAATCAAGAAGTAACATGCAAATAAGGCATAACGCACTTGAAGCGTTTAGGGCTAATGCTAACAAGAATTTAGAAATTGCTTTAGGCAAGGATAATTATCATCTTAAATTAAAAGTATATCCTCATCAGGTTATGAGGCACAACCCTACTGCTAACTTTGCAGGTGCAGACCGTTTCTCAAGTGGTATGAAACACTGTTGGGGTAAGACTTTAGGCAGAGCAGCTGTTATTAAGAAAGGCCAAGTTTTTGCTTTTGCTAAAATAAATACTGGAAGCCTTACTAAAGCTAAAGATTCATTAAGGATTGCTTGCCATAAACTGCCTTGCAAGTATTCTTTTGAAGTTACGCCTCAGGTTAAAACTGCTAGTAAATAAGTAAATCTAATATTTTTTTCTTACTGATAACATTTTTATTTGATAATAAAACTATATAAAAAATGAATTGATTCCTATTAACTATTAATGAAATTCATTGCTTGGTTTACTGAGCTTGATAAGAAAAGCATCAGCGTTGCAGGAGGGAAAGGGGCAAATTTAGGAGAGTTAACTAGAGCGGGGTTTCCAGTTCCGCCTGGTTTTGTTATTACTGCGCAGTCTTACAAGCATTTTATTGATACTACTGGTATTCGTGATGAGATTAATGAGATTTTAAGCACGCTTAATGTTGACAATAATGATGAGTTGCAGAAAGCGTCAAAAAAGATTAGGTCAATTATTTTAACTGAGTCAGTTCCTAGTGAGGTTAAGAGTGAGGTTATTAATGCTTATGAGAATTTAACTTTGGGTAATAAGTTTGATGGTTTAAGCGGTAAAGCTCTTGATTTGGTTAAGGTTAACAAGAATAAAGAGCCTTTTGTAGCTGTTAGGAGTAGCGCTACTGCTGAGGATTTGCCTCAGGCAAGTTTTGCAGGTCAGCAGGAAACTTTTCTTAATATAAAGGGTGGTGACAAAGTTATTCAGGCTACTAAAGAGTGCTGGGCTAGTCTTTTTACTGCTAGGGCTATTTTTTATCGTGTTAAAAATAATTTCCCTCATGATAAGGTCTTAATCGCGGTTGTTGTTCAGCAGATGATTGATAGTGAGAAAAGCGGTGTTGCATTTAGCATTCACCCTGCTACTGGTAACAAGGATGAAGTGGTTATTGAGGCGGGTTGGGGTTTAGGTGAATACATTGTTAAGGGTGTTATTAATCCTGATAATTATATTGTTGATAAGACTAATTTTACAATTAAAAGTAAGATTATAAAAAAGCAGTCTAAAATGCTTACTAGGGACCCATTGACAGGTAAAAATATTGAAGTCGAGATTCCTGAACAAAAACAGGAAAAACAGGTGCTTGATGATGAGCAGGTTATTACTCTTGCTAAGGTATTAAAAAAGATTGAGACTCATTATAATTTTCCGCAGGACGTTGAGTGGGCTAGCGAGAATAATCGCTTGTTTATAGTCCAGTCTAGGCCGGTTACTTTCTTTGGTAAAAAAGAGGAAGTTGAAACAACTGAGATTAGTGGTGAGGTTTTAGCTAAGGGTCTTAGCGCTAGTCCTGGTAGGCGTTCTGGTAAAGCAGTTATTATTGAAAGTGTTGATGAGCTTGACCGTGTTAAGAAGGGTGATATTTTAGTTACTAAAATGACTGACCCTGATATGGTTCCTGCTATGGAGCGCGCTGGTGCTATTGTCACTAATGAGGGTGGTCTTACTAGTCATGCTGCTATTGTTTCAAGAGAACTTGGTGTTCCTTGTATTGTTGGAACTAATAATGCAACTATTAAAATTAAAGATGGTGAGATAATCACTGTTGATGCAAATAGAGGCGTTGTTGTTAGGGGCGGGGAAGTCCCTAAGCAGGTAGTTACATCACCAGTTGTTATTGCTGGTGAGGAAAAATCAATTTCAGTTGCTGAACCTATTGCTAGAAAGGATTACTCTGCGCCAGTTACCGGCACTAAGGTTTACATGAATTTAGGTATTCCTGATAAGATTGATGATTACGCTAACTTACCGGTTGATGGTATTGGTCTTATGCGTATTGAGTTTATTATTGCAAGTCACATTAAGAAGCACCCGTTAAAGTCTATTCAGGATGGAACTAGTGTTGATTATATCAATAAACTTGCTGATGGTGTTAGCAAGGTCGCTTCTCGTATGAGGCCTAGGCCGGTTATTGTTCGTTTTAGTGATTTTAAGACTAATGAGTATGCCGGTCTTGAGGGTGGTGCTGAGTTTGAGCCTGTTGAGAGTAATCCTATGATTGGCTGGCGTGGTTGCTCTAGGTATGTTAGCCCTGAGTTTGAGCCTGCGTTTAGGCTTGAGTGTAAAGCGATTAAGAAAGTTCGTGATGCAGGTCTTACTAATGTTTGGGTCATGCTTCCATTTATTAGGACTATTGGCGAGGTTAAGAAGGCTGAGACTATTATGATTAGTGAGGGTTTAGTTAGGAATAATGATTTTAAGATGCTGTTAATGGCTGAAGTGCCTAGTATTATGATTCTTGCTGATGAGTTTAGCAAGGTTTGTGATGGTTTTAGTATTGGCAGTAATGACCTTACTCAGTTAACGCTTGGTGTTGATCGTGATTCAAGTAAGTTGGGCGGTATGGGTTATTTTGATGAGCGTGATTTAGCGGTTAAGGAAAGTATTAAGTGGTTGATTAAGTGCGCGCATAATAATGGTTTAAAGGTTGGTATTTGCGGGCAGGCGCCCAGTGAGTATCCTGATTTCACTGAGTTCTTGATTGAGTCAGGCATTGATAGTGTTAGTGTCAGTCCGGATGTTGTTTACGCTACTAAGGAGTTAATTAACAGTGCTGAGAAGCGGATTTTACTTAAGATTGCTAGGACTGGTGGCGTGGTTAAGCCGGATTTAAGAGAAGAAGTTGAGGCACATGTTGCACCTGAAGTTAAAGAAGAGGCGCTTGCTAGTGAACCTGAACCAGTGGGTGAGGATAAGAATTATGATAGTGAGACTTATTCTAGTTTTATGAGTGACGAAAATAAAGTTAATGACCCGCGCGATCACGACGAAAAAGGTATGTTCTGGCCCTGATAAGGGATAGAACTACGAACGTTAGTAAGCGACATACTGTCTGAGTAATGCGAGAAGATAAATAGGTAGCTCACCGTTAGGTGAGAGGAGGGCTTGAGCCCGATGTGAGCGACGTGACTGTAAGCGAGTGGGTTTTTCTTTTGCAGAAAGGAGCACTGAAAGCGCGACGTTATTGGATTCTTTTATGGATGTATCTTGTGTTTTTTATTATTCGCGATTCGTATTCTTTAATGTCTAGTGTGCTTATTGAGCACCCGCTCATCTTTAGTGCCCATAGTGAACCGGTTAGTAAGTCTCTTCCTAATTTCTTGCTTTCGCATTCTTTTATGTACTCGTTCATTAGCCCTTTTTCGTAAGCGATGGCAACTAGGTCTGAGCTCTTAAAGACGTCAATATCTTTTGTTAGTTCCTTAAACTCGTTTAATTTATCCTGATTGATAGTTACTGCTGTGTGCAGTCTGTTTTCAAAGAGTCTCTTTAAGCCTTCAGGGTCAGTTATCATTTTAAAGAATATTCGTTCGTCAGTTGCTAGTGTGTAACTCTTGTTTTGTATGGCTAGTGGTATTAATCCTAGTTCGCCTTCGTGAACAACGTGGTAGTAATCGCCTTTGACTGAGTAGATTTTGTTTGCTATGTCAAGTAATCGGTTTGTTATGCCCATGTCAGTTTCTTTTACGATTATTGCGCCGTTGCATAATCTTTTTAGTATTCTTATACCGCTTAACCGGAACTTATCTATGTTCATTGATTTCTCAATAACTTCTTTATGTATCTCGGGTGTTATCACGAATTGAATTTCACTTGATTCTCTTAGTTTGTCAATTACCCACATTAGGCAGTTAGTGGCCATACTTATGAGGCTGCTGCTGTCAATTAGTAGTTCTTTCATTAAAAAATCTCCTTGCTTTATCTAATCGTCCGGGCACGTCACTGGGTTCGGAGTCCCTGTCAAGCATTCTTGTTTTGCCTGCATAGTCCATTAACTCCCATTCAGTTACGCCAAATAATTCAGCTACTATTTTTAAGCTGACTCCGTGTTCGTATATTTTTGTGCCTTTAGTTAATTTTGCTTGGTTGATTACATGGTCAACATAGCTCATGAATGATTCATCAAGTGTCATTATCACCTGTTGTATGTTTAGTAAGCACTTACTGTACGCCTTGAAGTTATTTGTGTTAATTGCTGTTAGCGTGCAATCAAGTTCGTTTCTGGTGATTGTTACAAAAGTATTCCATTTATCCTGTGGGTAGCGTCTTATTTTTCCGCGGGCGATAATTTTTCCTATTGAGTAGATTACCATTGCTAATTGTAAAACATGTTGTTGTTGTGTTATGCTTGCTGTATGTATTATCGTGTCGCTTAATGCCATTATTTCTTCAGCGTCATATTTTTTAAACGCGGTTATAACACCGCTTAGTACTCTTACTGCGTCAGCTCTTACGTCAGGCTTCATTTCTTTTTGGTTCATCAGGATTATAATAGAAGCTGAGGGTATATTTAATATTTTCTAACCAAAGGTTATTACATCCTCATCTGCTAGCTGGTGGTTTAGGCCGACTGTTTGTCCTTGGTGTTTGACGCTTTTACCCCACACTCTTGCTGACGTATGGTCTTTTCTTATTTTTAGGATTACATCTTTTATGGTTACTCTGCCTTTTGTTATTAACGGGTCGCCATAATCAGGTTCATGGCCTGGTCTTTTTAGGTAGATTCTTTTGAATTCAAGTTTAGTCCATAATATTTCTTTTAGCTTATCTAGTCCGATTTCTTTTTCTGCACTGATAAAAACTGATTGAGGGAATTCTTTTTTTATTGATTCAATTTCTTTTTTATTTAGCATGTCTAGTTTGTTAAAGACTATTATTGATTTGACATAGACGCGGTTACCGGTTAAGCCATCGATTAATCGGTCAATTGTTACATCTTCTCTTAGTATAACGTCAGCGTTGATATAGCCAAACTCTCTTATCATGCTTACAATGGTTTCATCATCTAGTGATTGTTTGACTGTTGATTGAATGTTTAATCCGCCTTTTACTGTTCGCTTGAGTATCATTTCAGTTGGTTTAACATCAAGTCTTATGCCTGCGTCGAATAGTTCTTTTTGTATTATATCTAGTCTTTTCTTAAATGGGTCTAATAGTATTAGTATCAGGTCTGCGTTCCTAACTGAGCTTATGATTTGTCGGCCCATTCCTTTGCCTTTACTTGCGCCTTCAATAATTCCAGGGGCGTCTATTAGTTGTAGTTTTGTTTTATTGTACTCTAGCATGCCGGGTATTGGTCTTACTGTTGTAAATTCGTAACTGGCTGTTTTACTTTCCGCGTCAGTTAGTGCGTTTAATAGCGTGCTTTTTCCTACGCTTGGAAAGCCAACGAATGCTATTGTTGCGTGGCCTTGTTTTTTAACTGAATAAGTTAGACCGCCTCCTTTGCTGCTGGTATCCTTTGCTAGCATTTTAGCCATTCGCGCTCTTAGGTTACCTATGTAATGCTCTGTTGCTTTATTCTTTTGAACCCTGGATAGCTCGTAATTAATCTGGTCTATTTCGTCTTGAACACTCATTTTTATCACCTCTGAGGGGGATCAGGAGTTTCCTTGAACTGAGGGGGACTCTTCCCCTGCGGTTTGGAATCTGGTCTATTTCGTCTTGAACACTCATACTTTTGAGTAGTTTTGTTTTATTTAAAAAACTCTCTTTAATAAGGGGTTATTTTAGGGTATTTACTAGTCTTGATTTAAGATTTTTAATTAAATTAAGGTGCAAAAGGGTTATTTGTGATTATTAGCAAAAATAGGCAGTTGTTTTACTAGCTTTAAGTATAGTAAGATTTAAAAAAGGACTGTAAGTTATTTCTCTCTCAATGGCTAGAATGCATTCACGTAAAAAAGGGATGAGTGGCAGTAGTAAGCCTGCTGTTAAGTCTAAACCTGAATGGCTTAAGACCAAGCCTAAAGAAGTTACTGATTTAATAATTTCTATGAAAAAAGAGGAGACTAGTCTTAGTACTATTGGCACAACTCTTAGGGATTCATATGGTATTAGCAGTGTTAAGGCAGTTACTGGTAAGAAAGTTGGTTCTATTGTAAAAGAAGCAGAATTAGCTAGTAAGTATCCTGAGGATTTAATGAGCCTTATGAAAAGGGCGGTAAACTTAAGGAAGCATATTGATATTAATAAAAAAGATTTGCATAATAAACATTCTTTGCAGTTAATCGAGAGTAAGATTGGCAGGCTTGTAAAGTATTACAGGCGTGTTGGTAGATTACCTGTTGACTGGAGTTATAGTTTTGATAAAGCTAAATTATTGGTAGAGTGATTCCGTATTTATGGAATCATTTATCTCTTTACTTAAAGCAAAAGCAGTTATTTTCAAGAATTGGTTAGAGTCTAATGATTACTTTAGGGTTTACGCAAGTAATAGTGCTGATTGTTTAGCAAGTGTAGTCATACTGGTTAATTTATTTAAGTCTCTTGGTAAATCATTTCACTTGTCATTTTTAAGCAATTTAAGCGCTGATTTAGTCAGCCCTGATGGTTGTCCGGTTATTTTTATTGGTTTTAATGATGCTGTTAACAGCGGGCGCAAATCATTATTGATTAATAATCAGGAAGTAAAGGGTGTTGTTGAATCGCCTGATTTGGCTAATATTAACGCATTTGGTTTTAATGCTAGTATTAGTGGTGTTGTTTACTTGTTTAGTAAAGAATTTGTAACATCAACTCTTTGCGCTAAAATAGCTGTTATTGGCGCTAAAGCGGGTTTAATTGATTTAAACAGTTCTATTAATCAGTTAATAATTAATGATATTCCGTCAGGATTAGATAGTGTTTATGCTAATAGGGGTTTTGACGAGTGGATTAACATGGTTAATCAGTGTATTTCTAATGGAACTCAGTGTTTAGCAGTTGGTTCATTTCTTAATGCTCGTTAATTGTACTTATAGATTTAGAATACAAAAGCTTTTAAAATGAGTTATTTTTCTTTCTAACACATGGTAGCAAAGAAGCGATGGTTCACAATTATTAGCCCTAAGATTTTTGGGTCTAAAGAACTTGGCGAAACTATGAGTGACGACCCTAAGAAAGTCAAAGGCAGGGTTTTAACTACTAACGCTAAAGAATTAACTAATGATTTTAAGAGGTCTCATATTAGCATTAAATTGCTTGTTAAGGAAGTTGTTGATGATAACGCTTTAACTGAGATTAGTGGTTATGCAGTTAGCAGGCCTTATCTGCAAAGGCTTGTTCATAAGGGTATGAGTAGTATTGCTATTGTTGAGGATGTTACTACTAGTGATAATCAAAAAATTAGGGTTAAATGCACTGCAGTTGTTAATGGCAAGATTCAGACAACTAAGAAGAAATTGATTCGTGAGAGATTCATCAGCGAGTCAAGTAGGATGTTTAGTGAAATGACTCTTGATAATATTGTCTTTATTGCAAGTACTAATAAGATTCAAAAGATGCTTGTAACTAAGTTAAAGAAGGTCCACCCATTAAGATTTGTTGAGATAAAAAAGATTGACGTGCTTGACAGTTCTAAAAAGATTGAAGTAAAGCCTAAAGAAGAAAAAGTTGTTGAAGAAGAAACAATGGCTAAAACTGAGCAGTAAATTATAATTTAGGATTATTTAAACCAATTAAACAAACACGAGAATCTTTCTTTTCATCTAATATTTTCATGTTTAGTTCGGCTGCTAATTCTTCGCTAAATTGTTTTATTTCAGTATGTAATGGCATTGTCTCATAGGGGAGCCTTTCTCTGGCGCTTCCAACACTCATAAAAGCCTTGACTTCAACAAAATCAGGCTCTGCCCTTTTTATTAATTCAGCATACCCTTTAGCGTCCTTAAGGTTTAAGTCCCTGACCAGAGTAAGTCTTATCACCCGTCTTGTTTTTATTTTAGGCATTAAGTCTAATGTTTTAAGAATGTCATTCCATGAGTCCACCCTTGGCGCGCAAGTCCTTAAGTAAGTCTCATGGTCTGGTGCAGGCAGTGTAACATATAATTGTGTCGGTAAGTCACTTAAATTTTTTAACGCCTCAGGGTTTGAGCCGTTAGTCACTAGAAAAACAGTCATTTTTCTTTTTTTAAACTCGCTAATTAACTCGCCTAGTTTAGTATAAGTTGTTGGTTCCCCTGCAAGTGAGAGCGCTACTTGGTTAGGGTTCATTGATTCTTTTAGTTTAGTTTCATTAAGCCCTTTAGCTGCTTTGTTATAGCCGATTATAAACTCCTTATGAGCGTCAATCATTCCTTGCGCGATTAACTCTGGTGAGTCCTCATCGGTTATATTGCCTGCTTGTGTTGTTTCTAGTGGTCGCCAGCAAAACAGACATGAGTGCTTGCACCATGAAACACTTGGCGTGCATTGAAGGCATCTATGACTTTTTATGCCATAAAACTGCTCTTTATAGCAGACTCCTTTGTCAGTGAGTGATTTATGAAGCCAAGTGCAGGGCTTAACAGCTGAGTGTTTGCCTACTAGTTTGTAGCCTTTTTGTTTTAACAATAACTGATGCTCGCGCTTTATCATATTTAGTTAAAGAAGTGTTGGTTTGCTTTTTAAATTTTCTTAATTAATTCTTCAAAAGTAGGGTTTAATCGTTCTTTTAGTGTTTCAAGAACTAAGCTGGTGTTGGTTCGCTGTACGCCTTGTATTTTTTGCAAGAAACTTCTGGTAAACATGTCTAATTCTGCTGTGTCTCGAAACTTGGCTATTAATAACAAATCGTATTCACCTGTTACTGCAAATAATTGGCATACATTGCTATTATCTTTTAGTTTGGCTTCAACTTCGCCCATAAAACCCTGCCCGACTTGTATTCCAATAAAAACAGTGATATCAAAGCCTAATTTCCTTGATTCAAGCTTAACTGAGAAGTTCTTAATAACACCCTCATCTTGCAGTCGCTTGATTGTGTTATGAACAGTGCTAATAGCTACCCCAGTCTTTTTAGCTATCTCCTTATAACTTTTTCTGGCATCCTCACGAAGTATTGAAATAATTTCTTTGTCAGCACCACTTAAATGAAAAATTTTCATATTATTACAAATAAAGTAAGCCAAAGTTTATATTTTTTCACTTTTTTAGAAGTAATGCTTATTAAAGGGGGTGGTCTATACTACTTTTATGAGATTAGACTTTTTCAAGTCACTTTTAGAGCAGGGTTACACTGAGTGCCTTTACTGCGGTAAAGTTATCTCAAAGTCTAACGAGATTAACGGTTCTTGCCCTGATTGTGCTTCCAAGAAAAGAAGGTAGTAATCGTTTGTAAGCAAATAGTTCTTTTTAGGCACTCCTCTGTGCCTAGGTCATTATTCTAAGCACCCAAAAAGATTAAAAACTCAAGTACTTTTTCTAAAGTATAATTAGATTGCGGTATTATA
>Ga0208375_1004095_pt1 | contig 11766 bp, 18 predicted proteins | sample RifOxyD1_FD_184038 | JGI IMG/M metagenome (GOLD analysis project Ga0208375, IMG submission 184038) | Soil microbial communities from Rifle, Colorado - Rifle Oxygen_injection D1 (SPAdes) | ecosystem: Environmental > Terrestrial > Deep subsurface > Rock core/Sediment | place: Rifle, Colorado... | reverse complement strand
AACAAAGACGCGGAATATGTATCATGAAGTAAAGGTAAAGTTCTGGGCTTATAACCAGTTGATAGGGTTAAAAAATTAAGAAGTTAGAGAGAACTAGCCTTCTGTGTTGTATTCATACAACACAGCTGCAAATTTTATTATTATAAACGAATTGATTATTTTAAAGTATATAGAATGAATATTGAATTCAAAAAGATTTAAATAATCTTTTTTATATATAAACAGGAGAAAAAGATGGTAGAAAAAGATTCAATACTCAAAGAAAAACTAAAACAATCAGGAATATTTGATTTCAAGGAACTCTACGAATTCGCATTTGATTATCTTATGACTGAAAATTATGATGTTAATGAAAAAAAATATAGTGAAAAAGTTTCAGGAGATTCAAAAGAAGTTGAAATTGAATGGGAAGCATTTAAAAAGGTTTCAGATTATTTCAGGTTTGTTCTCAAGACTGGCTGGAAAATAACAGGATTAAAAAAAGTTAAAGTAAAAAAAGGTGATAAAGAGGTTACAATGGACTCGGGAATGATTGAAATAAGATTTGAGTGCCTTCTTCATAAAGATTATGAAAGCAGATGGGAAAACCATCCTATGTGGAAATTCCTAAGAGGGGTTTACGACAGATATATCGTAAAAAACAGAATAGAACAGTATGAGGAAAAATTAATAAGAGAGTTCACTGATTTTATAAATCAATTCAAAACTTTCTTGGCTGTGGAAGGGAAATAACTAATTTCCATTTTTAGCTAAAAAATTTCTAATCAAGAAATATGTTCTCCAGTATATATATTAATTTTTATTAATGTTTAAAAAAGACTTATAGCATTAAAATGTATTAAAAGGAGAAATAATGTCAAGTACACAGTTATCAACAGATGAATTAGTTGAATTAACATACGAAGCAATTAAATCTTTAGATTTACAAACCCGATTAAGACATGCGAATTCAGGGAACCATGTTTATTTTTTAACTGAAAAAAAATATACTGAAATATATGCTCTTAGAGGAGACACCTGTACTCCTGATCTGTCTGGAAGAGATTATCCTCCATCAAGAGATATTAAACTCTTTCACGACTTTGTATTTCGAGGCATGTATGATAAAAAACTTTGGGGATTTATCCCTTTATCAGAAGAAGCAAGAAAATTATTAGAAATCAATAGTAAAACAAGTCATATAGGCATAATAACTAATGGAGAAACTATAGCCACAAAAAGACCTGTAGACAAAAGAAGAGTTTCATATAATCTTTATCATTAATAAATAAATTAAATAAAACCATGTCAGACAAACAGCCCATTTATATCCTCCCGGAAAATGTTGACAGGATGATTGGAAAAACAGCGCAAAGAAATAATATTCTTGCTGCAAGACTGGTTTCAGATGCAATCAAAACAACTTTAGGCCCAAAAGGAATGGATAAAATGCTTGTTGATTCTATAGGGGATATAACTATCACAAATGATGGAGTTACAATTCTGGAAAAAATGGAAATAGAGCATCCTGCTGCAAAAATGATGGTGGAAATCTCAAAAACCCAGGAAAATGAAGTGGGAGACGGCACAACAACAGCAGTTATGATCGCGGGAAAATTATTGGAAAATGCGGAAAAATTATTAGATTTAAAAATTCATCCAACAATAATAACCAAAGGTTATAATCTTGCTGCTGAAAAAGTAAAAGAATACCTAAATGAACTTAGTATTGAAATAGACTCCTCAAAAGAAGATTTGCTAAAATGTCTGGTAATGACTGCAATGACTGGAAAAAGCGCAGAAATAGTAAAAGAAAAATTTTCAGAACTTATTGTAAAAGCGATAAAGCAAATAGAAGAAAACGGAAACATAGATATTTCTAACATAAAAATTGTAAAAAATAAAAGCAAAGGAATTGAAAATACAGAGTTAATTAAAGGTATAGTCATTGACAAGGAAAGAGTTTCAATTGACATGCCTCAAAGAATAGAAAATGCAAAAATCGCTCTGATTTCAGAATCTTTAGAATTAAAAACACCAGGCTCAGAAACCAAAATTGAAATAACTAGCCCTAATCAATTGCAAGATTTTTTAAATAGGGAGGAAAGAATCTTAAAGCAAATAGCTGAGCAGATAAAATCTTCAGGAGCAAATGTAATTTTCTGTCAAAAAGGAATAGATGATGTTGTTCAGTATTATCTTGCAAAAGAAGGAATCTATGCCTGCAGAAGAATTCCAAAATCAGATATGGAAAGTCTCTCAAAAGCAACCGGCGGAAAAATATTGACTAACCTAAATGAACTATCTGAAAACCAATTAGGAAAAGCTGAGATTGTTGAAGAAATAAAGCAGGGTGAAGAAGCAATGACTTATATAAAAGGTTGTGAAAATCCAAAATCCATAACTATTCTGATTCATGGAGGCAGTGAGCATGTTATTGATGAAGTTGAACGAGCTATTAAAGACGGACTAGGAGATGTTGCAGCAGTTCTTAAAGATAAAAGAATAGTTGCAGGAGCAGGAGCAATTGAAATTGAACTTTCAAAAAAAATAAGGGAATTCTCAAATTCCCTTTCAGGAAGAGAACAACTGGCTGTTCAGGAATTTGCAGATGCCTTAGAGTTCATTCCAAGCACCTTGGCAGAAAATGCAGGCCTGGATCCTATTGATATCCTAACAGAATTAAAATCCAAACATGATAATGGTGAAAAATATGCAGGAATTAATATTTTAAATAATAAAGTAGAAAATTGCATAGAAGCTGGAATAATTGAGCCAATGAAAATAAAAACCCAGGCAATCAGTTCAGCAACTGAAGTTGCAACAATGATTCTGAGAATTGATGATGTTCTTGCATCCAAATCCCAGCCCTCTAAATCTAATTCTATCTCAGATATGGATTAATCAATGTAAGTAGTTCTGGAAGTTTCATGACCCAATCCTAATTTCATTTCATCCCAATTCGGCCATTTCTCATAAAACCTTTCCAATGCAGTTTTATAAGGAGTTTCAACTCTTCCAGGAGAATCTTCAATTACAGCACTATGGCCTGCATAACCACAACAATCCCCTGTGGTAAGCATTTTTGAAAATTTACCAGCCCCAAAAACCCTTTTTCTCCCCCCACTATTTGTTCCTCTTGCCATTATTTAACAATGAAACGTAAATTTTTAAATCTTTTGTTTACTACTTTTTCTGATAAAAATAGATTCAAAAAAATTCTGTTTCAAATTTTCGAAAGCATAAATACAAAACTGACCATTGCAATGAATAATCTTAAAATAGTGATATTATTTGCAATTGTCATATTATAAATAATATTTTTAACTTTATAATTGTTGCTAAAATTTATTTTTCTTAATTCTAATTAAATATCCTATGATATTCACAAAAGGATGCAATAATCCAAACATGATAAGAGCAATAATTATCTGAGCCCATGTAAGTTTTACATAAAAAATAACAAAAATAATTGCTCCAATTATCCAGTCAAGCTGGTCAAAAGGAACCAATGATTTCCCAGGATTTACATTTAGTCTTCTTTTAAAAAAACTTTTGATTAAATCACCGGATAAAGCTCCAAATCCTAATAAAAATCCTAATAAAACAAAATTTATAGAGGAATAGTCAACCAAAGAAATATTAATAATATAAGGATATAAAAGTTTCTGGCAAAATACAATCAAAACAGCAATTAAAATTCCAAAAAATAACCCTCTGAAAGTCTTGTTTTTTCCAAAAATAGGTTTTTTGTTTAATTGTCTGTTGAAATCAATGGGATGATTAAAAAAATTTATCCATTTAAACAAAACAGGAACCATGTTTGCAAATCCAGCCGGCAAGAAAAACCAAAATATCCTGATTAAATCTATATATTCCATAATGACTATTGTTCAATAATGTTTATAAGTTTGCTGTTTTTAATTTCTATAAGAAAAAAGCATTCTATAAACGATTATTAAAAAATTTATTATAGATAAAAAAAGGGTAATTAAATTTGCAAAAAACAAGCTAAAAATAGCAATGATAACATAAACCATTCTTATTGCAATTATTTCATATTTTTGGTTAAAAAAAACATAAACAAAATTATTAATGATTATTAATATCAAAAGCAGGATGGGTATTTGTTTTTCTTTAAGAATAAATGCAGAAGCTATTATAAGACAGATTAACACAATATGGTCAGAATAATAATCTATATCCCCCCAAATTTTTGAAACTTTTTTTTGATATCTTGCTAATGAACCATCCAACCCGTCAAGAAGAAGATGCAATAAAATAAGTATTATGAATATTATTTTGTTTGTGAACAAAAAAAATATTGAAACAATTCCTAATATAAACGAAATAATAGTTAGCATTGAAGGTGAAATATCTATTCTTTCAAAAAATTTTAGAAAAGGAATAAAAAAATTATCCTTATGTTTTTTAAGAGTCATAAAAAATATGATATAAATTTTTTGTAAGTTATTCATGATATTTATTAACTACTGATATTGTATCTTTAACAGTATAATAACCTCTTATTAGATTATATAACAATAAGATAATAACCATTATGTAACTAATCCTTCTTAATAAATCTAGGTTCAGACTAACAAAATAAACATTCATGGTTAAAATTGCTAATAATGAAAATGTTACAATTTTTACAACAATAAAAAATCCCCTACTGAATCTTGAACTCACTAGGATTTTTCCAAACTTGCTTTTTATCATTTCAAAAGTTCCTAGATTTGCTGCAAATGAAACTGCCCTAAAACCATCAGTTACAAAATATCTTACCAGCATGATTAAAAAAACCCATAATGGGACTAATCCAAGAACAGCAAAAGTTGCCCAGTAACTTGCTTCAACAATCCTGTCAAAGATTACATCAACCACACCTCCAAATTTTGAAGCTGTTTTAGTTTTCTTTGAATAATAACCATCAAAATAATCCAAAATAAAAGTCATAAACATAAAACCAAGACCAAGAAGTTTAATATTAAAATTAAAATTCATAACAAAAATAATTATACTTAAATATAATGGAATTAATCTAAAAACAGAAATTCTATTTCCTATATTGTTCAATACTATCTTTTCCATTATAATAATTATATCTTTAATTATTTAAAGTTGTCTAAAATATGATTAAGCTATTTTTATTAATTTATTTAAGATTCAAATCTTAAACTGATTTTTCACAACAAAAAAATACTTTGGTTTATTTGGGTATTTTTAGGTTCTAAAAAATTTTAAAACGAATTAATAAATTTTCCAGAGTTTTTTAGATAATCTATAATTTTGCTTCCGGAAAGCAGAATAGTAGAAGCCCCGACTCTTATATAGAATTCCTCTACTCCATCACATTTCAAAAAAACAGGCTTGTTGCTTTTCATGCATTCAACCTTTAATACATATTTTTCTTCAATTTTTACAAGTTCAAAACTCATGAAAGGCAGATATTCATTGCCAATCCTTTCTTTTATAAGATTGGTAAAATGCCTGTTAAACATATCATTATTTTCAAACTCATCTTTCTCTATTCCTAAAATTTCTCTGTTGTCAGAAACTCCTATTAATAAATTCCCGCCCTCTGAATTCAAAAATGCAGCAACGGTTTTTAAAACCGCATTTTCAACTTTCCTGTCTTTTTCTCCTGTATGCAGATTCATTCTTAAAGTTGATTTAAATTCCAATTTTTCATCTTCTCCTTTCTTTATTAAATTAAGTATTTCTTCAGGAGAATCTGTTCTTTTAATAAAAAAGTTTGGATTCTTGTTCTTAAATTTGTTAACAAAAAAACTGAAAGCTTTTAATCTATATCCTTTCATATATAAATAACCAAAGCAAGAAGAAATAAAAGCTCCTAAAGCAACCAAGGTTAAATTCATCATAGTATAAGGATAATCTGAAAGAACTTCCCCATAGTCCAAATAAACCTTAAGATAATATTTCGTCAATTCTGCTACTAATCCAAAAGTAACTGAAAAACTAAAAGAAAAAAGCATTATAAGAAGATAATTGGCCTTGAATTTGCTGTGTGAAAATAAAAGAAGCATTATTGTAAAGCCTATAAATCCTACTGCTATTCCAAAAAAAGTCTGTATTATTACTCCTCTTATTCCCCCTAAAAAAAATGAAACAATTATAAATATCAAAAAAATAAATTCAAATTCAGCTGGAATTTGAACTTCATAGTTTCTTCTTAAAAAATAAGGTATGAATAAAAGAAAAAGCAAAAAGATGTTTGCAATCATTATATGCCATAAATGAAAGTAAGTGGCGTAAAAGATAGAAAAAATCAGGATGATTTTGACTATTGTTGACAAGGAACCTTGTATTTTCCCAGCACTTCCTTTCAGCATTTCAAAAACCTTATGCATAAATATAGCAAGATATGAAGGTTTATATTTTTTTATGCAGTAAAGGAGATAATAGAAGATGCGCCACCCGGGAATTGAACCCGGTTCCCATCCTTTTTGCTTTTCTCTTCCTTTTTCCGGAAAAGCGAAAATTCAGAAAAGCTCTGATTTTCTTTATTGGCAAGGATGAATTCTACCGGTAAACTAGCGGCGCATAAGTTTAATATGCCTAATTTAAGTATAAAATATAGTTTAAAAGATTTTACATTGTAAAAACAATATTCGCAACATTTTAAAATCCTATTAAACATATAATTATATGGAAAAAACTAAAATATGTCAGGATTGTAAAAAGGAATTTAAAATAACAAAAAAAACAAGGTATGAAAGGAAATACTGCGATAAATGCAGCAAAAAAAGAAAAAAAGACTATGAAAAAATTCATACAATAACATTCGAAGACTGCGAGGATGAATGATTTTAGTTAAATTTGAATCTATTCTAGTATATTTAAACTAATAAAATATTCTTAAATGCCTCTTTTATATCCTTAAGCTCTGTTGTTGCACTAATCCAGATTCTCCTTAAACTAGCTTCAAAGTAAGAATGAACAATAAAATCTCTATATTGCGCCATTTTGAACCAAGGAACCTGTTTGTTCTTTTCTTTTAAAGCTCTTGGGATATTTCTGCTTGCTTCCCCTATTATCTCTATTCTTCTTATTACCGCATCTTGTAATTTCTTATCTTTTTTAAATTCTTCTTCAGAAATACCATGCAGATATTCTTCTATCTGCCTAATGCTTTCTCTTATATCATTAAGATATAATTTGTAATCTCTTTTCATTATAGAATCTTTATCTCATCATTTAACATATTTTCTCTAACTTCTTTTCTTATAGTTTCATACTCAACTAAATCAACCTTTCTTTTAATCACTTTTTGTAGTTCCAATTTAAGACCAATAAGTGTAAGTAAACCTGCATCATTATGTATCTTTATGAGTATATCTAAATCGCTATTTTTTTTCTGTTCACCTCTTGCATAGCTTCCAAAAATTCCTGCTTTAGTGACCTTAAATTCTTTTAAAACAGGGATTATTTTCTTTTTTATCTTTTCTATTTCTTTATTTTTTTTCATATTGATAACATCCATTTACAGTATTTAAATTTTTAGAAATTCAAGCTGTGTTGTATGAATACAACACAGCTTGATTCAGTTTTAAAAGTATTTTTCCAATTCTTTTTCATCTATTTTTGAAGCTTTTATTATACTTGATAAAGTTTCTCTTTTTAATTGAGGATGCATTGGAACTGTTAATCTGATTATTTCTGCTCCATTTACTTTTTCAAGTTGGACATGACTTCCTCTTTGCCTTATAATAATAAATCCAAATTTGTTAAGAATTTTTATCAACTCTTTACAGGACAAGTTGAGGAAGCCTCATTTTATAACTCTATATTTATTATTTTTCCTTTCCCATTAAAATCAATATCTAAATAGAGCATTATAGCTTCTTTGATATTTTTTATAGCTTCTTCTAAGGTATCTCCTTCTGAAATGCATCCAGTAATGCTGGAACTAATACTGTGTATCCACCTTCTTCTTGTTCTTCTAAAAGAATTTTTAATTTCATAAATCTCCCAATAATTAGTTATATATAAATTTAGTTATATTTCCCATCCGGCATTTGCCTTTCTCTTTATTTCTGCAATCTTTTGCAGAGTCTGGATTTCTTCATGAGTTAATAGGTCCTTATTATCTTTGAATTTTCTGAATTGCTGTTTAGACATGTCTGTATAAAGATAATTAGTTTCTTTTAATTGCCTCTCAAAATTAATTCCTGGAAGAGACATTGCTATTTCCATTCCTTGAGTTGCTTCATGCAATTGATTCTGGTTTTCCTGAATGGCTTTTATTTTTGCAACCTGCTCCCCATTTTCATTCATTAAAGGTATTCCAGGTTTTATTTTTCCTGATTCAATTGCAACTCCAAAAATTGCAGGATTTGAATTTCTAAAAACATATTGGTGAAGGATTTTTATTTTGGAAATAGAAGCTAATTCCATTAATCTTTCTTTTTTAATTTTCTTCCTTTTTTCTTCTTGAAATTTTAATAAATCTTCTATTAATTTGTAAATAACTTCTTGTTTTATTATCTTTATTTTTTTCTCTGTTTCTTTTACTTCTTCATCTTCTTCAACATTAAAGCCAAGGACTATTGCGTCAATTGGATTTATTTTAAGATTAGCTTCAGCCTTTATAATGTCTTTTTTATTAATAGAACCAATTCCAGCGCTTATTATTTTTATATTTTCCTGTTTTAATAGACTAATAAGAGCTTCTAAGCTTCCTAGAGAATCTGCTTTTATTATAATTCCTTCTTCATCTGTCTGCAATTTTTCTCCAATTTCTTTTTCAAATTCTTTTTTAATTTCATTTAGATTATTTTTAAATATTGAAAAAGGCATTCCAGGAAGAATGCCATTAGAATTAATCAACTGCAATCTTATTCCATTTGCAGCTGTTGTCTGATAGACTGGTTTGAATTTTGAAGACAAAGGCATAATTTCTTCTAGAACTCTTATTTTTGTTATAATAGGTTCATCAAAACTTGCAATTGCAATTTCATCTTTTGCAGATAAAATTCCATCATATAAAATTGCCTCTGCATATTGCATGGTTTTCTCCTTTTTTATTTCTAAGATAACTCCTTTTGCATCTTTTTTTAATTTTAGACTTTCTTTTAAGAATTTCTGAGATAAACCACAGAGCATTAAAATCAATTCACTTATCCCCTCTCCTGTTTTTGCTGAGCACGGAACTAAAGCTAATTGAGAGCTGAAATCAGTAACTTCGTAAAAAGGCTTGGCATTAAATCCGTGATGATATAAACTTCCTATTATTGTCAATAGTTTTTCATTAAAATCCATTTTTGCGTTTTGAGACTGCATTTCTAGGCTATCTTTTAGGCCTTCAGACTGTTTTCTCCAGCCTGAAATATTGTCTATTTTGTTTAAAGCTATTAAAAAAGGAGTTTTGTTTAATCTTAGAATTTCAATCACTTCTGCTGTTTGAGGCATTATCCCTTCATTTATATCAATTACAAGAATAGCTAAATCAGCCAAGCTTCCGCCTCTTTTTCTTAGATGAGAGAAAGCTGCATGACCCGGAGTGTCTATAAATAAAAATCCTGGAAAATCCAGTTTGATATTCTTTTCTTCAATTAAAAGGCATCTTTTTTTGATGTTTTCAATCGGAACTTTTGTAAAAGAAATCTTTTGAGTTATTCCTCCTGCTTCTGCATCAGCAACTCCTGTTTTTCTTATATTATCCAATAAGCTTGTTTTTCCATGGTCCACATGACCTGCAACAGTTACTATTGGATTTCGAATTTGAGATGTCATGGTGGTATATAGATAAGAGTTAGTATATAAATAAATCTTAAAAGATTTATTCAAATAATAAATGTTGATGAAATGAATTCATCAATTATTTCATTCCTTTTATCCAAGTGATGTTTACTAAACTTCAGTTATTTAATATTTATTATAATTATTTTAGAACATAGTTATTTTTAAAGGTTGAGATATGTTATAATTTATGGCGTCAATAAGAAAACTTGAAAAAATGCTCAAGCCTTATAATATTGGAGGAGCGTTTTCAAGTGAATTTACTCAATATAATGAATATCAAAGAGAGGAAGTCAAAGCAAGATTAGATGAAATAGATATTCTACCTTGGGGTAAAATTACTTATAAAGAAGTTCTTGAAAAGGCTGCTAAAGAATTGGGATTAATTTAGTTATTTTTCCTTCATTTATTTTTATCCCTTCTTGTTTTAATAATCTTTTTTTCATTCTTGGATTAAATTTATTTTTAAAAGTATAACCTCCAATCTTTCCATCGCTTCTAATGACTTTATGGCATGGAATATTTATTGGGTTTTGGTTTTTAGAAAGAATTCTTGCAACTGCTCTTGGGCTTGTTTAGTTTAATTGCAATTTGTTTATATGTCAAAACTTCTCCTTTTGGAATTTTTTGAACTAGATTAAAAATTTCTTTTTGAAGATTCATTATGTTCTATTATAATTTATTAGCTCGTTAAGAAAAGAAGATAATATTTTTTTTTTGAATTGGTAAGTTTCTCTTACTTTTTCTGGAGTCATCAAGAGGGTTTCAGTATAAACAACAACCATATTTCCATCAATGGTTCTAATATCTTCTCCAGGAGAAATATCATAAACATTACTTGAAAAATTTCTGCAAAGTCTATTTCTTATTTTGGTTGCCAATGGACAAGTTAAGGGATTTTTATACCCCTTTCTTAATCTATAAGAAAATCTTGGAGGTTCTCTTTCATTAAATTTTCCATATTCAAAAGAAATTTCTATTGCACCTGATTTTTCCAATTCTTTTTTTATCTTGTCTTCTAATTCCTGCATTTGTTTACCTGCATTTGGTACATGATTTTCTTTTCTTTTCTGCATGTATTAATTAAGATAATAAACTATAAAAGGATTATGAATATTAAAAGTTCTTTTAGAAAAACTTAAAAACTCTTTTTTATGATTTAATTAGCCCTAGGGAAAGAGTTCTGTGAAATAAAATGAAAATTCAAGTTATAAATACTCATGAACCAAGATTAGAAGCAGTTTTACCTAAAGGTCATGATATTGTAACAAAATCCCCTGTGACATTATTAGTTGGGGAAAATAATACTGGAAAAACAGCTTTTTTGAAATTGTTATATTCTTCTTTAGTTAATGGCCATTATTTTGATTATTAGAGAATTTCCAGATTATTTAAAGAAATAAAAGACGGAGGCACATTCCATCTTTATAGGGCAGAACATGGAGATGAGAGAGAAGATGATAAAATAAGAAAATTTCTTTCAGGGTATAATGGTGAAATTACAAAAAAAGGTTTAGAAGAATATCTAAAACAAAGCAATGATAATAATAGATTTGTTTTCTTTAGACTGGAAAATGGCAATTTACTTTTTCCTTTTTGCGATTTTGTTCCTATTGAACTAGTAAATAGTATTGAATCTTATAATTATGATTCTACCTATAAAAATCCGCATATTTTTAGTTTAGAGGAAGATTTCTATCAAGTCACTCCTGGATTAGATTCAAGAAGATCGTTTGATGAAATATTAAAAAGAATCCAAAATTTTTATGAGCAAAGATTTCCTTTAGTTGAATTGAAATTTAGTACTTATTTTTTTGATTCTAGAAAAGAAAAACATCAAGATTCAATAGAGAAACGTTTAGGAGAGCCTGAATATAAAGATGGACAGACTTGGGTGTGTTATCCCATAATTATTTCCTAACGACAAATTAATCTTATTATGTTTTTTCATATTAAATACAATCTCCCTTGCTTTTTCTTTCTTGCATATGCTTGTTTAGGTGTTTCAAGCTCTTCAAATTT
>Ga0208375_1004094_pt1 | contig 11771 bp, 15 predicted proteins | sample RifOxyD1_FD_184038 | JGI IMG/M metagenome (GOLD analysis project Ga0208375, IMG submission 184038) | Soil microbial communities from Rifle, Colorado - Rifle Oxygen_injection D1 (SPAdes) | ecosystem: Environmental > Terrestrial > Deep subsurface > Rock core/Sediment | place: Rifle, Colorado... | reverse complement strand
ATGATCTTTACCGCGAGTCACAACTACTTTCTTACCGAGCTCCTTACGAAATTTCGCAGGCAAAGAAAAGCGATTTTTTTCATCAACGGTGTGTGTGTATTCGCCGATAAACATAGCTCTTACCACTATTTCCCACTAGGAAACATCTTATACCACTCCTTTCCACAACACCACTAAAGTTATCCACTTTTTATCCCCATCTTCTCCCCAACTGATTATTTGTATAAAAAATGTTACGCAATTCTTCATAGTATTTAGCCTCGTCGTAAGTATCAAAAATAGGCGTATAATCCAACGTGTGATATTAGTAATTACGGAACGATGGGTACTAAGAAAAATTGCACAACATCGCTATCGTGTTGCGAGAAAAGACAGTAAAGTAAACCGAAAAGAGGCAGAGAGCATACTCACTTATAGGAAAGTTCGTGGTGTGGAAAGAGATGCTTTTAATGATTATTTGATAAATGAACTCGATCCTATACCCTCAAGACTTAGACATAAGTTATACCCTATTCTTAAGTATTTTTATCGTTTTGATGCCGCTAAGGGTGGAAAGTTAATAATCAGTGTAAACGATATTATTGACCAGGCTTTAAAAGATGGGTACTTGTATCCCCTTGATTACTGCGAGGATGAAGATTTTGATCGCTTAAAACTGACCAAAAAAGGATATAAGTATATTTCCCGTCTATATTGGATATGTTCCTTTTATAACAATCATCATGCCCAAGATGGCATATCCACCCTGATAAAATGGGGCATACCGCTTTTAGTTTTCTGGATACTATCTCATTTCTTTAATATAAATATTACGCCCAAGTGATATAATGATTGTTATGAGAGAAGATGTACCAACATGGAATGAAGTTATTACTCTAAGGTTGAGTGAGATTGCAGGCAGAGTAGAGTCTTGGGGGATGGCTGTTTCTGGTTTATTGCTAGCCGTTTTAGTTATCGGAATAGTAGCTTCAGTTCATTTTTGGTAGTGGTAATATATAATTTATGAATAAATACCCTATAGCTTGGTTTGCGGTAGTAATGATTCTTGGCTTATTCTATTCCTCCGTGGGTTTTGAATGGCTTGTTACTTTTGTATTAGCGGTTGTATTAGCTAAGCAGATAGAGATACTTAATAAATTAAATAAATAACATGAATTCAAGCAAGATGGCATTTGGTGTTGTCTTAATAATACTTGCGATTATTGGTGGAGGATTAAAGTATTTACTCTATTGGGGAAGTGCTGAATTAGTTGGGCGTAATGTATTCACACTTTTGTTGGTAGGAGGAGGTATTTATCTTATAAATAAAGGTAGAAAAGCTAAGAAACCTGCAACGCAAGAATAATTATCCCCAACTACCCCTATACATATATTTGCTTTTTGTACTCTTTTTGTAGTATGGTGTAGGTGTGTCTGCGGGACGTCAGTCCTATCTAGCCAAATACTGCGCTGGAGACAGGCACACTAAAGAATGTCGCTTATTGCGGCATTTTTTAGTGTTTCATCATCGTCAGAGGATTTGAGTCCTTTTCCAGTAGATGTTTGTATCATCTTAATGTCTCTATATTGTTTAGTGAACCATGCTGGTGCAACACTAAGAAATTCAATAGCGCCGTTACCTTCCTGTACAACCACAACCTTCACACGAAATTTCTGTACTATAGCCACGAAACCCCAACGACGAACGACAACATTCATTGGAATCCAAGACCCCCTTCGATTCACTTTTTTGTAAATGATTTCCTCATCATATTCTTGAAATGTAGTGGACGTCTCAAGAATAAATTTTGCTTTTTCAAGCATATCAAAACGGAGTATCTGCGCTCTTTTATCTCTCATTTTCTTCGGGGCTTCATAAACAAGATGGTTAAATCCCTCAGATGTAAAACGAATTTTTTGACCAAGAGCAGAACAATCTACAGAGACGAATGTTTTATAAAGCTCAGATGCCTTTTGTTTAATCTGTTCGTAGTTTGTAACACGCTCCTCTATCGTCTTTTTGTCAGCCATTTTAAAAAAACTACACATCAAGCACGGCCTTCTTAGCGTTGGATTGGATAAAAGACTTACGGGAAGGAACATCACTGCCCATCAAAATGTCAAAAATACGATCCGCTTCTCTCGCATCCTCAACCTTAACTTGTTTTAGAATCCTGGCTTTCGGATCCATGGTTGTTTCCCAAAGTTCTTCGGCATTCATCTCTCCGAGACCTTTATAGCGTTGAATATCGGCTCCCTCTACAGCTTTTTTATCGCGCTCTGTATCTGAATAGACGTAAATAATCTCCTTCCCATTTTTAATTTTATAAAGTGGCGGTTGGGCAATATAAACAAAACCAGAATCAATAAGCGGACGGAAAAATCTATAGAGAAGTGTCAGTAAGAGAGTTCGGATATGCGCGCCGTCAACATCAGCATCGGTGGCGATAATAATTTTATGATAACGAAGTTTGGTGATATCGAAAGTGTCTCCTATTGCCGTGCCGAAGGCGACCACTAAATTTTTAATTTGTTCGCTAGCAAGCATGCGATCAAGATGAGCGCGTTCAATATTGAGAATCTTGCCGCGTAAAGGTAAAATAGCTTGAATACGCCTGTCTCTTCCTTGTTTTGCTGTTCCGCCGGCGGAATCTCCCTCCACGATAAAGAGTTCAGATTCTTCGGCTGAACGGGACTGGCAATCAGCGAGTTTTCCCGGTAATGTCATACCCTCAAGCGCGCCCTTGCGAAGCACGGAATCTTTCGCGGCTTTGGCGGCCTTTCTCGCTTTGAGCGCGAGTATCACTTTCTGAATAATACTCCTGGCATCATCCGGATTTTCTTCAAGATAGGCGGAGAAGGCTTCGCCGAAGATGGTGGTGACCATGCTTTGCGCCTCCACACTGCCGAGCTTAGCCTTGGTTTGTCCTTCAAATTGAATCTCACGCAATTTAATCGAAATGACGGCGGTGAGACCCTCAAGCGCGTCATCTCCAGTGAAATTATCCTCCTTTTCATTTACCAAATTATTCTTCCGAGCATAAGTATTTAGACTTCTAGTTAAAGCGGTTTTAAAGCCGGTGACGTGCGTGCCGCCTTCGACCGTGTAAATATTGTTAGCAAATGGCAAAAGACGGGAAGAAATATCATCAACATACTGAAGAGCCACTTCTACCGTCTCGTAGTCGTTGCCGTTGGCATTTTTTACAACATAAAAAATATTCTTATGTATCGGTTTGCTATGCTCATTTTCAAATCGCACCAAAGACATAAGCCCGCCATCAAAATAGAAAGACATTGAAGGCGCATTTAGACCAAGTTCGCGGGTATAAAAAATTCCTTCCGGAAACTCGGCGTTTTTTCGAGAGGACCAGACTTCTGTTGCTCGGGCGTCAATAGCCGAAATGCGCAAACCTTTAACTAAATAAGCCTGTTGACGCAGATGATTTACGATGCGTTCAAAATTAAAATTAATATCCGGGAAAATAATCGGATCCGGTTGAAAAGTGATAATAGTGCCGTGGAGTTTGGAATTGCCGATTTTTTTGACCGCGCTCTTTCTCTTACCCTGACTGTATTCCTGAATGTAAATTCCATTATCTCGGTGTACCTCGGCTCGGCAATAGATGGAAAGGGCGTTCACCACTGAGCCGCCAACTCCATGCAGTCCCCCAGAAACCTTGTAACTTTCGCCATCAAATTTGCCTCCGGCATGAAGTGTTGTCATAATGGTCTCAAGAGCAGAAACTTTTGTCTGTTTGTGAATATCGATGGGAATACCTCGACCGTTGTCAACCACGCGAACCCGATTGTTTGGTAAAAGAGTTATTTCTATATCATCAGCGAACCCGCCCATGGCTTCATCACGGGAATTGTCAAAAATCTCCGTGACAAGATGATGGAGACCATCAGGACCGGTAGTACCAATATACATGCCGGGGCGTTTACGTACTGGCTCGAGGCCCTCTAAAACTGTGATGGATTCGGCGCTGTACACGCGCGTTTTCTTTGCTGGTTTAGCTGATTTCGGCATATGTATTTTATACACCCATTTTAGCATAAATAAAGCTAAAATGAAAGAGATTTTTGTGGATTAAACTCGCCGGATTTCAGCTCTGAAACCTGTCTCGGTCGCCCTTTCAATTTTAGTGTGGAGAGTATTAACCTCCTTGTTAGTCAGTGTTCTTTCGAGGCTTCGATAAGTAATCCGGAAAGTGTAACTTAACTTCCCTTCCCCAAATTTGTCAGAGTTTTCGTATTTATCTAGTAGTTCTACTTGTTCTATCAAATCTTCTCCGATATCTCGGATAACGTCAAAATAATCATTTGGCACAAAGTCTTTATCCACCACAAAAGAGATATCGCGTACAACTGGAGGAAATTTAGAAACCTCTTTATATTTCTGGCCGAGTTTTAATTGTCGTTTGATTCTCTCATCATTTGACCAAAGCAAACGGATATCTGGTAGTTCCATGCTAATAATAGCTAGTCGCTCTAAACCGAAACCGAAAGCCCAGCCGGTATATTTTTCCGGATCTATGCCTAAATTTTTTAAAACTTTTATGTGTACTACGCCCGAACCTAAAACTTCAATCCATTTGCCATCTTTCTCTATTTCCATTTCGATTGATGGATCTGTGAAAGGAAAAGTTTCTTCATTAAAACGATATTTTATTTGATCACCGAAAATGGCTTGGGCGATTTTTATCAAAACGCCTTGAAGGTCTTGAATATTTATAATTTTTTGATTACGCGGAACTAGATACCATCCATCTATTTGATGAAATACATTCATATGATGGCGATCAATCTCATCTTTACGATATACTTTGCCGTAAGAGAGCGCCCCAATTGATTCATTATTCTTGATCCGTTCTTTTATTTTTTCGTTTGAGAGGTGGTAGTACCACATCACGGTTGTCTGGGTTCGCAAGATATGATTATCATCAACATAATATGTGTCGGATTTTGATCTACTAGGGTGATTTAGGGGCGTGTTAAAAATATCAAAACTGATATTAGTGGCAACAATTTCTGGAACTTCGATAATGTCAAAATTTTTAAAATCCGGTAGATTAATCAATCGTTCTACTAATTCGTATAATGGGTTAGCGGGTGCGCGGGCTAAATCCGGCATGTTTAGAAATCTTTTTAAACGTTCTGATTCCGGATCACTTTTAGTTTCTAGAATCTCACGAAGCCGCTTTTCTTCATCCGATTGGACAACTATATTTTCAGGCATAATCCCATATCTTATGGTATAGTGTGCTTTATCGCAATGGTTGAGATTCAAACTTTTATTCTCTATTGTTCTCTTTTCATCACCCTCTTTTTTGAGGTCTTTCTTCTTATTACTTATTTTGAAGTGAAGGAGGAATTGGGTTGGGAAGATAAGTATGTTGGAAAGAATATCAAATGGTTTCCAACTGTGACTATAATTGTGCCCTGTTTTAATGAAGAACTTACGGTCGAAAGTACCATTTCTTCACTTTTGAATTTAGATTATCCACGAGAAAAACTTTCTATTATTGTTGTTGATGATGGTTCGACTGATGGGACGCGTTCTCGACTTATGCAGTTTAAGGACTGCTCTCGGATTAATCTTTTATGGAAAAAAAATGGCGGCAAACATACGGCGCTGAATTTAGCCTTGAAATTGGTAGAAAGCGATCTGGTAGGATGTCTCGATGCCGATTCGTTTGTCAATACTAATGCTCTTAAAAAAATAGTGCCATTTTTTGATAATGCGGACATTATGGCTGTTACCCCTTCAATTAAGGTATATAATCCGACAACTGTTCTACAATATGTTCAAAAAGTTGAATATAGTTGGGGCATTTTCCTTCGTCGTATGCTTTCCTCTCTAGGCGCGCTTTACGTAACGCCCGGGCCATTTTCTATTTTTCGCACTAAAGTATTTCAAGAACTTGGTGGTTATCGTCACGCACACCATACTGAAGATTTGGAGATGGCTTTACGTTTACAGAAAAATCACTATAAAATAGTGAATTCTCACGGGGCGCATGTTTATACAACAACGCCATTTAAATTTCCGGCGCTCTTTAAACAGCGGGTGCGTTGGACATATGGTTTTTTAAACAATGTTATAGATTATAAGGAACTATTTTTTAATCGAAAATATGGACATATTGGTCTTTTCATTTTACCTATTGCCACTTCTTCGATCTTCTCCACTCTCTATCTTGCCGCTCGCATCCTGTGGAATAATCTTTCTAGCGTTTTTGACACTTTGACAAAGTTTCAAATAATAGGGTTCTCTTGGAAATCCCCCACCTTCGACTGGTTCTTCATTAATACGGGTGTGGTACCCTTTTTGACCTTAAGTGCCATTATATTAACTTTTGTCATTTTATATCTTGCTATTAAGCTGACCGACGGTAAATTTACAATTACCAGAGGAATTTTTTACTATCTCATCATTCATGTTTTCATTGTACCTTTATGGCTGGCAAAGGCCGTATTCAGCACTGTTTTTAAAAGACAAATAAGTTGGAAATAATTTAATATAATTTACCGAAATGATTAATTCTAAGAAATATATTGCTGCTTTTACTATCACCGCTATTATTTTTGGTACCGCTATTTATGTATCAAATCTCTTAGGTCAGAAAAAGCTTGAAGATGTCCGCGCGATTGAAAATCGAGTGGCGTTGGATATTCTTTCGTCCGAAACTCAATTTATGTTGTTGGAAGAAACATCTTGCAAAGATATCGGCCCCGGCTTTCTTTCCAAAGAACTTGGTTCTATTGGAGAAAGGCTGACTTATGCCGAAAACCAAACTGAATTAAACACCCGGGATCTTGAATATTTGAAACGTTCATACTTTTTGTTGGAAATAAAAGATTATCTTCTGATGAAACGATTGACAGAAAAGTGCGGTATCAAACCGACTTTTATTCTTTATTTTTATTCAACTAGAGATGCTTGCGAGGATTGCGAAAAGATGGGGTATGTCTTAACGGCGCTTAGAAATAAATATCCGGATCTACGGGTATATTCATTTGATTATCACTTTGATGTTGGCGCCATTGACACTCTTGTGTCAATTTATAAAGTCAAATCGGATCTTCCAGCCTTGATTATCAACGGCCTTTCGTATCATGGCTTTCATTCTGTCGAAGAATTAGAAGAGAAAGTACCAGCTCTTAAAGTACTTGCCGCCAAGGCTAAGGCTCTTGAGAAATCCGCCACCTCCACTTCCAGAGATTAATTGAGCCGAGGAGAGGATTTGAACCTCCGGTCTGCTGTTTACAAAACAGCTGCTTTACCGCTAAGCTACCTCGGCAATTACACTAATCTACACCTTTTTTGTTGTCTTGAGAACTGTCTTCATAAACATCGTGAATTTCACCATTCCCTTTCTCGATATTGGACATATTTTTGAAAAATTCCGAGATGCCATCCGGCTTTTTCAATCGTCTTGAATCACGCATACTAACGACGTATTGCTCTCTTTTTTTCTTTAAAAAAATTACTAATCTGTTAAGAGATTTTTTATAATATATGGGGAGTTGTTTATGTATGAGAAATGAAATTTGTTCTTTGCCTTCGGAATACAGGCGGACCACTCGGTGATAAATTTGGCGAATATGGATATTTCCTTTTGAAATCAGAGTTAAGATCAAAAAATCTTTTTTGTATTTTTCCTCCCGTTTCTTGGTAATGAGCAGTAGTACGATTGCCAGGCCGGAAAGACTGAAGATAGCGATAAATGTCATAGTGTGACAATTTCTTAATATTAACTTATGGAGAAACGAATAAATCGTCCGATCTCGGTTCGTTCTCCAAATTTTTGCACGGCGTTATTTATAAGGTCGCCTATTTTTTGTCCGGCATTTTTAATAAATGGTTGTTCCAAAAGAAGGGCTACATCCGTCGGGTTCATCGCCGCGACGTGCATGGCTATATCTTTGGCCACTGATTTAAATTCCGGATTTTTAGCCACAAAGTCCGTCTCACACAATAATTCTAACATTACTCCGATTGTTTCACCTGAGTGAATATAAGCGACAACTACACCCGCTCCAAGATTCCGGCCGCTTTTCTTTTTAGCAATTTCCGCTCCTCTTTTTTTTAGTAACGCTATGGCTTGGTTCTTATCACCCCCAGTTTCTTCAAGCGCCTTTCGGCATTCCATGATAGAGAGACCGGTCTCTTCGCGCAGAGTTTTAATTTCCTCCGTACTAATCATCTTTGTTTTTCAGTTGTTTTTACCGATTCTTTTGCAGTCGTCTCTTTCTTCGCAGCCAGACCTCTTTTATATGCGGCGACCAGTTCCCGAAGGATAAAAGCAATACTTTGTCTCGAGGAATCATTACCGGGGATGGGATACTCCAATTCATAGAGGTTATTATCGGAACCAGCCAGGGCAACAATGGGAATACGCATTTTGCGCGCCTCAGCCACTGCCGTGTATTCTTTTTTAGGATCAACGATTACAACAAATTTTGGCAGAGACCTCAATTGAGAAAGTCCGCCGAAGTAATTGGTAAGTTTTTCAATTTTACGATCGAAAAGCAGGTGTTCTTTCTTGGTGTATTTAGCAAGCTCACCCTTATCTCTTTGATCAATGAGTTCTTCCAGTCGGGCAATGCGTTTCTTAATTTCAGCGAAATTTGAGAGTGTGCCTCCAATCCAGCGGCCAGCGACATAGGGCATCTCAAGTTCCGAAGCGGCCTTTTTAACAGCATCTCTCGCTTCGCTTTTACCGCCTACCCACAAGGCCATCGCTCCTTCCGCGCCCTTTTCTTCTATAAATTTAAGCGCTCTTTCAAGTGTTTGTTTAGTCTTTTCCAAATCGAAAATTTCAAAATTATTTTTGGAGCCGAAAATGAAGGGCTTAACCGACGGATGCCTGCGAGATTTTATAAAGCCAAAATGAGCTCCGACAGAAAAAAGGCCCTCAACCATGGTGTCTTTAGTATTTTTTATGGTATGGTTTATTTTTTCCACAGTTATACAAGTTTAGCAGATTTTTCCAGAGCGGTCAAAATCGGCTCTATATTCCCTTTCATAACTTTCTCAATATTATGCCATGATTGTTTGATACGATGGTCGGTTATTCGGTCCTGGAGGATGTTGTAAGTTCGAATTTTCTCCGAACGGTCGGCAGTCCCAATCTGGGTTTTTCTATTTAGAGAATGTTTAAGCGCTTCCTCTTCGTCTTTCTTGGCTTCAAGTTTAGCGGAAAGAATACTCATGGCCTTCTCGCGATTCTTTAATTGACTTCGTTCAGCCGTGGAACGCACTTCAATACCTGTGGGTTTGTGGACGATTCTAACCGCCGTCTCCACTTTATTGACATTTTGTCCGCCGGCGCCTCCAGAACGAGAAAATTCTATCTGCAAATCAGCCGGCTTTATTTCTATTTTTGTTTTTCTGCGGATTGGAAGTATGGCCACCGAAGCGGTAGAAGTGTGTACCCTTCCCATTTTCTCGGTCGCCGGTATTCTTTGAATGCGGTGTACTCCCGTTTCAAAACAAAGTTTCTCGTAAACTCCTTCGCCTTGGATTTCTATAGCCGCTTCCTTATATCCACCTAGGGCGCTAACAGATTCATAAAGTACTCTGGCGCTCCAATTTTTAAGGTTTGCGTAGAGAATATACATACCGGCCAATTTTTTGGCAAAGAGAGCCGCTTCTTCTCCACCGGCGCCCGCTCGCACTTCTAAAATAATTTCGTTCAGAAATTCTTTTGTTTCAACGTTTTCTTTATTTTTTTTCCACTCTTGCCAGTCCATTATCTCTTTGCTTTCGCTCGTCTTTGTTTGAAGCGCTCGACTCGGCCGGCGGTGTCAAGGGTTCGTATCTCTCCGGTATAGAATGGATGAGTAGCGGAAGATATTTCCACTCGAAAGACCGGGTATTCCTTTTTATCCGACTTGGCTTTGGCGCTTTCTTTGGTCACTACCGTGGACGGTATGATAAACTCTGTGCCATCAGAATTGTCAATAAAAAGCACCGGCCGATAATTTTTTGGATGTATCTCTTTTTTCACCTGAACCTTATTATATCAAAAAATCAGAGACCTTGCAAGAAATCAATATCTCTTTGGATAGTGGCTGCTTTTGACATCACGCTATTGCCATAACTTAATCCGACATTAGCGCCACCATTGCCGTAACAAGTTTTACCGGAATAATATCGACAGGCGGCTGTTCGTTGGTCGGTATAAGGATCTCCGGTAGTGCCTAAAAGTTCTTTCAAAAAAATAGCCATAGCCATAATTGCGTCTTGGGGATCCCATGGGTTGGGTATTGTCTTACCGATCGCACCTGCAATCTTTTCAACCATTAGATTCCAAGTTGAAGGAATGAATTGCGCCGGACCCATCGCGCCGCCAAAGCCAAAAGTTGAAGAGACGGGACACGAAACTCTTGTTTCAAGAGGATTACGGCCCAAATTTTTTAAAATTGATTGCAAGGGCGGTAGGTCGCGTGTTGGATGAATACCGTTACTAAAAATATTACCGTTATTAACGCTTTTTGTTTCTCCACTCGTAAGATTAATAATAACGCATGAACCGACATTGGCGCCTAAATTGGATTCTTGTTGAAGGATAGCGAGAATGAGAGCGGGTTTTACGCCGGTTTTAGACCTGGCCGCTTCGGCGTACTGAAGTGCCGTGCCGAAAGGGATGGCGACGGAATCTCGCAGGGGGAAAAGAGCGGCTTTAATTTGGGCCGCCTTAGCCTGTCGATCGGCCAGTACTTGGGCATAGGTTTTCTCTTTAGTTTGGTTTATGGCCAAAAGGGTTTTCTTCTCCGCTTGGTTTATTTCCACTTCTTTTTTAGATGCCTCAAGGGATGCTCGCGCGGCCGCTTCTGCTTCCCTTTTTTTATTTAGAGTCGTTTTTTGGGCTTCGGTTAGATTTCTTACGGTTCTTAATTCAGTAAATAGATCAGCCAAGGCTCGCTCAGTGGATGCGTAAGTATCTATATCTACAAAAAATTCTGACAGATTTTTGTCGCTAAACATCGCCTCCGCCAGTGAATAGGAGTTAATGTCATTTGTTTTGCGGAGGATATCGGCGATGGCTTTTTTACCGTTTGTGATACGAGTGTTAAGAATGGAAATTTCAGATTGTTTTTTCGCAATGTCTTTAGTCAGATTTGCAATGGCGATATTTTTGCCTTTAATATTAGCCCGAGCGGCATTAATCTTGGCGGTCAGAGCGGCGATATCGGTGACAAATGAGGCGCTGTCTCTTTTAGTTTTATTAAGCGTTTCTGTCCATTCGGCAATCTCTTTGTCGCATGCTTCCAATTCTCGTTCAAGTTGGGCGCGGCTTTTCCCCGCAATTTGATCAGTGCAAGTAGTCTGTCCGAAGATTACGCTAGGTAATAATACTATTGAAAGCGATATAAAGAATGTTAAGAGCTTATGCATGAATCAGAATTTCCAATTTAGAATTTCCAATTTTCAATAAATGAATTAATTTCCAATGAAAATTCACTGAAAATTTTAAATTGAGAATTGAAAATTACAAGGCGGGCTGCTCTGCTTCTGGGACCGCCTCGGCCTTCTCCTCCTTGCCTTTCTTTTCAACTTCGATTGTTGAGAGATCCGCCGGCGCTGTCTCTTCCTCTTTTTCCTCACGAGGCGCCGAGATAGTTGCCACCACCCCCTTCGGATTAGCCAGAAGAGTTACTCCTTTAGGTAAAATAATATCTTCGGCAAGAATTTGGTCGCCGAAGTTTATCAAGACACTCACATCCACTTTAATATTATGGGGTAAATCTTTAGGCATGGCCTCTATCTTCAATTCGTG
>Ga0208375_1004093_pt1 | contig 11776 bp, 11 predicted proteins | sample RifOxyD1_FD_184038 | JGI IMG/M metagenome (GOLD analysis project Ga0208375, IMG submission 184038) | Soil microbial communities from Rifle, Colorado - Rifle Oxygen_injection D1 (SPAdes) | ecosystem: Environmental > Terrestrial > Deep subsurface > Rock core/Sediment | place: Rifle, Colorado... | reverse complement strand
CGGAATCGGTTTCGACTCTTTTCATCCTTCCCGAGTACCGAAAGAAGCGTTTCTTCTGGCACGATAGCGCCAATCGAATCGATATAGCGAGCCAATTCATCAAAAGCCGGCTTCGCATCCTTAAATACCTTATTCGCGCGTACCGCATCGAGCCCAGCCGCTTCAATTTGTCGGACGCGTTCGCGGGTGATACTGGAGAGGTCGCCAATTGCCTCGAGGGTCTCGCGCTTCGCGTTCGTACCCAGACCGAAACGGCGCACCAAAACCTCGCGTGCACGCGGCGGCGCAGCGACCAGAAGCCGTTTTACGAGCGCAGCACTATCAAAAGAAAATGAAGCAGGCGCCGTAGCCTTCCAGTTCCTCATTTTGTTGGTTACTTTAGTCATGTGGTGTAATTTATATCAAACGCCTTATAAAGAGTCAATAGGTGGATTATACCACAAGATTGATGATTTTTCCTGCTACAAAAACAACCCGTTTCGGCTCTTTCCCGCCGAGCGCTGTTGCCACCGCGGGGAGTTTCAAGGCCTCAGCTAATGCTTCGCTTTCGCCGGCTTCGCTCGGCAACAGAATACTCCCCCGTTTGCGTCCCGCAACCTGCACAATGACTTCATTCTCGCTCGAAGCGATAAGAGAAACATCGGGCCATGATTGTTGGTGCACACTTCCTTCTCCACCAATCTTTTCCCAAAGATGTTCAGAAAGATGCGGAGCAAATGGCGAAAGCATAATGATGAACTGCGCGAGTATATCTTTTGACACGGTCTCACTTGCTTCTAACTCATTCATCAGAGTCATCAGCGCTGCGATGCAGGTATTAAATTTAAACCGATCGCCATCTTCAATAATTTTTGCATTCGCACGCGCGAGTGCTTGTTGAATGTTTGTATGTGGGGACTTCGTAAGTCCCCATTTTTCGACCAGTCGCGCGACTCGTTCGAGGAACTTCCGCATCGAGGCAACCCCGTCAAGATTCCAAGGATAATTTCCCGGTTCATTATACGGACCTATAAAAGCGAGATAGAGACGCACTGCATCAGCGCCGTATTTCTGTACAAATTCGTCAGGATTCAACACATTCCCTTTCGACTTGCTCATCTTCGCTCCGTCAGGACCCATAACAAGCCCGCGGTTGAATCGCTCAACAAACGGTTCAGCGACAGGCACCAGCGCAAGATCGAAGAGCGCCTGTATAAAGAATCGCGCATAGAGAAGATGCATCGTCGTATGTTCGCTCCCTCCCGAATAGCGATTAACCGGCATCCACTTCTTCATGAGCGATGCATCGGAAAAATCGTTGGTATTTTTCGGATCAAGATACCGAAGGAAATACCAAGACGAATCCACAAAAGTATCGAGCGTGTCATATTCCGGTGTCCAGCCCTCGCCAAAAATTCGTGTTACGCGTTCTTTCAATTCTTTTGACGAAGCGAGAGGGGCCTCACCAGTCGGTTTGAAGTCGACATCAGTCGGCAGGAGCCACGGCAAATGTTCAGCAGGAATCGGATGAGGTTTCCCTTCTGGATCGTAGACCATCGGCATAGGACAGCCCCAATAGCGCTGGCGGCTCACGAGCCAATCTCGAATCCGATATTGCGTCGCCTTTTCCCCGCCAACAAAATCTACAATATCCCATTTCGCATCTTCGCTTCTGCGGCCGGAGAATTCTCCTGAATTAATAAGCACGCCTTCTTCGGTATAGGCGATGTCTCCCTCGTGCGCGAGCCGTGCGAGCCAAATATCCATTTCAGCATGCACCATATGCGTGGTCGTCATCTTCTTCGAATCCTCCCAGTACGCTTCATGCTCTTCTTCCTCTTCCGGAGAAATCGATACCCGCTCGTCATTCTCTAGATCAAAAGAAACGAGCGTCGTGTACGAAACACGATTTTGATCTTTGTGTGCAGCGAAATATTCAGCGCGCACTTCTCCGCCGAGTACGCGAGGATTCGCCAGATTTCTATATCCGGTTTCTTCTTCTATTTCACGCCGCGCCGCCGCGACGACATCTTCTCCTTCTTCAATACCACCCATAGGAAATGTAATCCAGGGATGTTTCTTCCAACGCAAACACAAAATTTTTCCGTTTTTCGGATTACGGACAAACGCTTGGACATTTCGGCGTTCGACACTTTCTTTTCCCTCTACGGGCGGATTCCGTTTATCAATGCGTTCTGGTATGACTACTTCTTTTATCGGCAAATTAAATCTTTTCGCAAATTCAAAATCGCGTTCATCGTGTGCAGGTACCGCCATCACCGCGCCGGTACCATACGAACCGAGCACATAATCAGCAACGAAAATCGGAATTTCTTCTTTAGTCGCTGGATTAATCGCGGAAACACCTTCGAGCTTAATGCCTGTTTTCTCTTTATTCTCGCTTCGTTCTCGTTCTGTCTTTTTCTTTGTCGCATCAACATATGCTTTTACCTCCGACGCGTTTGTGAGGGAGGTCTGACCTCCCTCAATGAATGGATGTTCTGGCGCAAGCACGATATAGGTCGCGCCAAACACGGTGTCCGGCCGCGTGGTAAAAATCTTGATGGATTCCAAGGTCGGACCTTGGAATTCGGACTTGAGGTCGAACCTTAACTTCGCGCCTTCACTCTTTCCTATCCACGCTCGTTGTGCTTCCTTTATCTCTTCGCGCCACGGGAGCGAGTCCAAGCCCGTAAGCAATCGTTCGGCATAGTCGGTAATCTTCAGAAACCATTGTGTAAGCATTTTTTCTTCCACTGCCGTACCGCAGCGCTCGCAACAACCATCGATAACTTGTTCGTTCGCGAGCACGGTCTGATCCTTCGGACACCACTTCACCGCCGCTAGTTTTCGTTCAGCAAGCCCTTGTTCAAAGAGTTTTGTGAAGAGCCATTGCGTCCATTGGTAATAAGAAGGGTCACAAGTAATAATTTCTTTCGACCAATCGACCGATGTTCCCATACTGCGAATCTGGGACTTCATCTTCTCGATATTATTCATCGTCCAGACAGACGGATCCGCTCCATTTTTCATCGCGGCATTTTCTGCCGGTAAGCCGAATGCATCGAAACCAATCGGGAATAGAACATTCTTCCCCTTCGCACGAAGCATCCGTGCGTAAATGTCGGTTAATGCATAGGCATACCAATGACCAATATGGAGATCTCCCGACGGATACGGGAACTCAAAAAGAAGATAGTAAGGATCTTTTGTCTCGTCAGCAAGATCGGTCGTGTAGAGATTAAGATCAGCCCATTTCTCTCGGGCTTTTTTCTCTATCTCGCGATGATCATATGCCATAGTTCCCACAAGGTTAAACCTCGTTAATCGCGGAAGCGACGCCAGCCGATATAAAGGAGCGCTATGAGACCGACGGCGCTTATGGCGAGCCGAATCCAATTCCCAGCAGTACCCCAATATTGAATCGAGCCGATAATGAAGGCGAGCACGCCGCCATACGATAGACCGGAAGAAATGATTGAAGAGCCGAACGGTATAAGGCCGATTACCAGCGCAACAATACCGAGACCAATCATAAGAACGAATGCGTAAAGCGCGTGCTGATCTTGTGCGGCCTGATACGGCTTCTGACATTTCGCATACATATCGCAGTAGCCGGTTGTTGTTACTTTAGGCAATGAAACATCCGAAACAGGAGCGGGCGCGTATGCATTCCAAATTCCGCCTTGGGCATCACAGATTACCGCATCAGCTGGTGCTGTTTTTTCCTGAATATTCGGACAATATGTATTGTATTCTGGCGCAGGATATGCGAGCGCGACAATAACAGTAAAGAACACATTAAGAATAACGATAATACCGAGCATCAATGCCCAACGAACGAACTTCGGATGCTGTTGTGTGATTGTTTCCATAGGCATGCATTATACCACGCCAATATAAAACCATCCTCCGTAGCCGTACTGAAATAAAGAGGTTAGACCTATTTACTAGCCATGAAGGAATACCATCACATCACCGTCTTTAACGATGTAATCCTTCCCTTCGGTGCGAACTTTCGCATTTTCGCGCGCCGCGGCCCAGCTGCCTGCTGCGAGCAAATCATCAGTAGACACGACCTCGGCGCGGATAAACTTGTCCGCGAAGTCGTTATGAATCGCGGCGCCCGCAACGGGCGCCGCGCTCCCTCGCGTAATAGTCCATGCCCGCGTCTCGTCAGTACCGGTTGTGAAAAATGAAATAAGTCCGAGCGTTTCGTATGCACCACGAATCAGACCAGCGAGACCGTCCTCCTGCGCGCCGAGTTCTTGGCGGAAGCTCTCGCGATCATCATTAGCGACATCATTCAGCTCGCGTTCGATTGCGGCATCCACAAGAACGAACCGCGCACCAAGTTCGCGGATAAGTTCATACGCTTTTTCTGCCCTGCCATCTGCCGCTTCGTCGAGATTGTGCCCGCCATTTTTCTTATTCAAAGCATACAGAATCGGCTTCATCGTGAGGAGATTCAGCGAAGCGATACGCTTCTTCTCGTCATCGGTAAGCCCTGAATGAAGCGCAAGACGCCCTGCAGAAAAACTTTGCATAAGCTTCGCGAGCGCAGCATCTTCTATGACAGCATTCTTGTCGCCGGACTTCAGATCTCCGGCGAGTTTGTCGCGCCGTTTCCGAACCTGTTCCGCATCCGCGAGCACAAGTTCGAGATTAATAATCTCTATGTCCTTAGATGGCTCTACTATTTCTTCAACATGCACGATGTTCGGATCATCGAAAAACCGCACAACCTGAAGTATCGCATCGGTCTCGCGGATATTCGCGAGAAATTGATTTCCCAATCCTTCCCCTTCAGCCGCGCCTTTTACCAATCCCGCGATATCGACGAATTCTATCGCCGCCGGAATGGTCTTCACCGACTTCGAGAGTTTGGTCAATTTCTGAAGCCGTTCATCAGGTACGCCGACTATCCCAATCGATGGGTCAATAGTGCAGAAGGGGTAATTTTCACACGGCACGGTTGCCTTCGTGAGTGCATTAAATAATGTCGATTTGCCGACATTCGGAAGTCCGACGATACCAATCTTCAACATTCTTTTACCCTATAGGTATTTATCTTTTATGCAAGGCGAGCAGGCGGACATAATGAAGCATCGCGTAAATAATGGCAGTAAGCACAACGAATGTCGCCAGAGCAGAGCCGAAGGAATGCACTGGCAATAACCCGAAGGTAAGGTACGCGAGAAACCACCACGCCGTAAAGGTGATGGCAGAGCCGAGTAAGAAAGAAATATGTCGCTGCGAGAGCGCCCATGAAATGCCTATAATTAGAAGCGAGAGCGTCATAAAGACCCAATAACTCGCAGTCAGTGCCGGCTGTACCGCTCCTTTGAGCAGATATTCGACGATAACAAGGCCGAGCGAAGCGAGCAACAACAGCGTCATACCAAAGCGAAGCCCTTTCGCAATAATATGCAGATGTGCGCGTTCGGCGGTGTCCAACTTCCCATCTCGCATCGCGCGAATATACGCGAGTTCGCCCCAAACTGCCGTACCGACACCTACTACTGCTCCGAATGCTTGACAAGAAATAAGGAAAGAAATCAGTGTAATCATAGGTTATTTATAGTGAGCTTGTCGAACTATTTTTGCATCAGCGCGCCAAGCTCAGCGCGATATTTTTTCATCACTTCCATCGACGCTTTCATCTCGCTCTCGCCGCCCTTCTTTCGCCGTTCAATCTCCTCGCCAATTTTCTTGAAGAGTTGCGGATCCTTCGAGATGAGCGCGGTCATCTGCTCGCGCTGTGCCGCCGGCATATCCTTCAGCTTCCATTTGGCATATTGATTCAGAAGAAAACTCTGGACGGACATAATTTGAGTATACCACGGTGGGTGGGGATAGCGCGCACAATCCATATATATGTTGTATACTGAAGCAGTCACTTAGCATTATTACAATTAATATTCATTATGGCAATAAATTCAGCTCTATCAAAACCGCTTACCCTCTCTCCTGAACTGGAGGCAGTCGTCGGCGCCGGCCCGATGCCGAGAACCGAAGTGGTCAAGCAGCTTTGGGTATACATTAAGAAGCATGACCTTCAGAATCCCGCCAACAAGCGGAACATCCTCGCGGATGAGAAATTGAAAGCAATCTTCGGCGGAAAGGGCGAGGTCACGATGTTCGAGATGACGAAACTCGTCTCACCGCATTTGAGCTAGTTTTAAGTGCTGTGCACTTCGTAGCAAAATGGCTGCCCTAAGGGGCAGCCATTTTGCGAAGTAGTGGACCTACGGGGAATCGGACCCCGACCTCGTCCATGCCATGGACGCGTTCTACCGCTGAACTATAGGCCCGATGCCCAGTGGTGTCATTATATCATTTGCTCGAACTTTTTTTGAGCGAGAATGAATTGTTCCGCCACTGCCTCGCAGAGCCTCGGCAACCCCGAAAGAAAAACACTCCTTACATTTCTGATTTGGCGGGGGTGAAATTTCTTTTGGAAAAGGAAAGGGTGTTTTTCTTTCGGGGTTCTGCCTTCCAAGTATTCAGGCAGGTGGCGGAACAATGCGGACTCGGTTTTGCCAAAACTATTTTTTGGGGAAAGGATTTGGCAAAACACTCGGCTAATCTTTTTTGAATTCGGATGTCGCAAATGGAAAAGGAGGGGTTTGGGGAGGAATTTTCCATTTGCTCCTCTTTTTGTTTTGGGGGAATTCGGGGCGGGCAATACAAAGAAACTCCCTAGAAATTCATTTACAAAATTGTTTAAATTATGTATCATTGTAGTATTAAGAAATTATGATATATATCATATTCTATATATTATAATGTTAAACAATTATAAAAGCAATGTCAAATAACATTTCGGACAATTTAAGGAAGCTACGGGGCAAAAAGGGCTACTCTCTTGAAAAGATAGCTCGCCTTGCTGATTTATCGCTCAATACCATTGTTAAGGTTGAAAATGGTGTTAATCAGAATCCAACAATTGAAACCCTGACCAAGATCGCCAAGGCGTTAGAGGTTAAGGTTGATGATTTAATAAAATAGATTTATGGAAAAATTAAAAATTTTTGGTGGTAAACCCGTTTGCAATAATCATAAAGAAATTGTTGGAAAGTGGCCGATAATTACAGGCCAAGATGTTGAGACCGTGGAAATAATTTTGAAAGAAGGTAATTTTACGCCACGTGGTTCTGATATTATATACAGGGTAGAAAATAAAATAAATAAATATATAGATCAGAACAATTTTATCATGACGGGAAGCTGTACGGCTGCATTGCATTGTGCATTGTTTGGTCTTGGTATTCAAGAAGGAGACGAAGTAATTGTCCCATCTATGAGTTTTTTTGCTTCAGCAGGTGTTGTTTTAAATTTAAATGCAATACCTATTTTTTGTGACATTGATAAAACAACATATAATATTGATCCAGAGGAAATTGAGAAAAATATATCACCTAAGACTAAGGCAATTTTGATTGTTCATTATCAAGGTTTACCATGTGATATGAAAAAAATAATCAATATATCTAAAAAATACAATATTCCGATTATTGAAGATTGTGCCCAATCTTTTGGTGCTTCAATAGATAACAAAAAATGCGGTTCATTTGGTGATTATGGTGCCTTTAGTTTTATGTATGCTAAACAACTCGCAACATGTGGCGAACTTGGTGGATTAGCGTCAAAAAATTTGCACTTAAGAAATAGATCTATTATTACTAAGATGTATGGTGAAATTTTAGATGAAACAGGTAATAGGAACATCAACTATTACACACTTGGAAATAATTATTCTCCGAGTGTTGTTCTCACTGCAGTTTTGGAAAATAAATTTGAATCTTTTGAAAACGACATATCTATAATTATAAAAAACGCTGAATATTTATCTCAATATATTAGAGATAATATATCTTTTTTAGAACCACCAATTGTTCCAACTGGATATAAGCATGTATATCATTTTTACAGAGTCAAAGTTTGTTCCGAAAATATTGGTTTTAATAATAAATCATTATTTAGATATGCATTAGAGAAAATATTTAAATCTGAAGGTCTAGATACAAGGTCATACCAAGTTGCACCACTATCAGGTCAACTCATTTTTTCAAAAAATCTTAAGAAGATTATATTGGACCCTAATTTATCTATCGATTATAAAGAAAAGATAAAAATAAATTATGATTTTTTATCACATAAAAACACACTTAATGTCATTGAAGAAACTTTTATCATAGGTGGGCATGGCTCTGCGCCTCTATATTTTTATAATATAGAAACGATAAAAAAATATATTGAAGTACTGGAAAAAATAAAAAATAGCATAGATTCTGTGAAGGAATTTGCAAAAAGTTTAGAGTATGAATATAAGCATCCTTATCAAAATAATTATCACAGAATAACAGACACCCAGTTCGGGTATGAACTATATGAATAATAATATAAAAAATTATAGTTTACTTTTAATTAAGCCAGACGCTGTTATTAGAAATTTAGAATCAGATATAGTTAAAATATTGGAAAGTAATAATTTCGCTGTACTAGAAAGAAAAGAGTTTTTAATAACAGAGGATGATATTGTGATTTTATATCATGAAAGTAAAGCGGAAAAACATTTTAATCTACTAGTAGATTATCTAAATGGAGAAAAAGTTGTTGCCTTAAAATTAAACAAGGAAAATTGTGTGGATTCTTTAAATAGTCTTGTAGGCGTAACTGATCCTAGAAAAGCAAATTCAGGAACCATTAGAAATATATTTGGAATAGATATTTTAAGAAATTCTGTTCACTCATCAAATGATAATAGGGTTGACCTTGAAATAGATTTAATATTTAACAAATAAACTTATGAATAATAATAAAATACTTTTTCCTTTTTATTTTAAGACTAATGACGGTTTATTCTGCCACACAGTTAGTAATCATTGTTATGACGATAATGGCAAGATTATAGGTATTCCAAAATATTTTCCAGCAGATGGGAATATTGACAATGGAAGAATTATTGATGGTAAATTATATTTTGATCACATGCCAACATTTGGTCACTCTATAAATAGAACGCGCCAGAAATATCAAAAATATATGAATTATGTAAAGTATTATGGAGAAGAAATGTGTACTTTTGACTCTAGTGATATTTCAATAATATTTGACCCTAGAAATACAGTTAAATCTATATATAATGATCATGAAAAATACAACAATAAAATACATAGTGATGCTAGAAAACTTATAGAATCAATTAATAGTATTTTAGATATTCCTCTAGCCGACATTGGTATAGAGGGTAGTTTAATGCTGAATTGTTACAAAAATAATTCAGATATTGATGTTGTTATATTTGGCGAAAAAAGTATTTATAAATTATTAAATTCTTTTGATAATCTTGGTAGATTACCAGATATACATCTGTACGATATGGGGGATATAGATTTAATTTATAGTCGCAGATACAAATATGAGTCATTTGATACCAATGAAGAGTTGTTAGCACAGGAAAAAAAGAGGACGGTTGGTCTAATAAACGGCAGAAGATTTTGGCTGCAACCTGTTTTAGAAGATGACTTTATTTTTGAAAAAAGAAATTATAATTTAGCTAGAATCGATCTTATTGAAGATGTTTTTTTTGTTAAAAACGGCATACAGGGTACAACATGGCCTGCTTTTTATGAAATAGAAAATAAAAAGTACGGCAGTATTTATATGGAGTGCTATGATCCAATTTATATGAATCAGGCCAGTACGGGTGATAAAATTCTTGTCAGAGGTTTTTTATATGGTGCAATAGATAAAAATGACAACAAAAAAGTTGTAATACTTGCTCCATGGATAGAAACTAAACAGTATCTAAGAAAAATTTAAATTATATGAAACTCAACGAAGTACGCAATAAATACCTTTCTTTTTTTAAGAGAAAGGATCATGCTGAAATCCCATCAGCGCCAATTCCAGTATCTGGAGATTCAACCACACTCTTTAACAGCTCAGGAATGCAACCACTCGTTCCGTACCTTATGGGTCAACCGCATCCAATGGGAAAGCGCTTAACTGATAGCCAAAAGTGTTTACGCGTTGAAGATGTCGAAGAAGTTGGAGATAATCGCCATACAACATTTTTTGAAATGCTGGGAAATTGGTCGCTGGGAGATTATTTTAAAAAAGAGCAACTTCCTTGGCACTGGAACTTTTTAACAAAAGAAATCGGACTTGATCCGAAAAGACTATTTGTAACAGCGCATATTGGCAATGATGAACTAGGTGTTCCTCGTGATGATGAATCAATTGCAATTTGGAAAGAACTTTTTGCAAGTGTTGGTATTGATGCAAAAGTGGTTGAGCTTGATACCGAAGAGAAGGGGTATGAACTTGGCGATCAGGGTGGGCGCATCTTTTTATATAGTAAGAAAAATTGGTGGAGTCGTAGTGGTGCACCAAACAAAATGCCGGTCGGTGAAATTGGTGGGCCTTGTAGCGAAGTATTTTATAATTACGGATTGCCTCACGATACTAAATGGGGAGCATATTGTCATGTAAACTGTGATTGTGGGTGTTTTGTTGAACTCGGAAATAATGTCTTTATTCAATACTTAAAAAACGAACAGGGCGGATTTGATACCTTGCCACAAAAAAACGTTGATCATGGATCGGGTCTATCCCGTATTGTTGCTGCGAGTCAAAATACCCCAGATATTTTCAAAACTGATGTATTTTCTCCGATCATTGCAAGGCTTGAAAAGCTTTCAAATAAAAAGTTTGAAAGCGCAAATTTAATAGATGATCGCGCCTTCAGGATTATCGCAGATCATGTAACAGGCAGTGTAATGATGATTAGTGACGGTGTTCGTCCATCGAGTAGTGAGCAAGGATATGTGCTTCGTCGTTTGCTTCGTCGTGCTGTACGATTTATGGATGTACTTGGCGCAGGAGAGGGAAATTTATCACAACTTGTCTCTATCGTTGCTGATCTCTATGGAAGTCATTATGCTGATGTGAAAAAACAAGAATCAGAGATTTCACAAGTTGTTGATGAAGAAGAAAAGAAGTTTAGAATCACACTCGCGAAAGGAATTCATGAATTTAATAAGGGCGAACGTGATGCATTTATCTTATTTACTACCTATGGCTTTCCGTATGAACTAACCGAAGAACTCGCTCGTGAACAAGGCGAAACAATCTCTTGTGAAGATTTTGATGCAAAAATGGAAGCTCATAAAAAGCTTTCACAAACTGGAGCAGAACAAAAATTCAAAGGAGGTTTAGCCGATAGTAGCGAAGAGACAACAAAACTTCACACAGCTCATCACTTACTTTTGGCTGCGCTTCGCCATGTGCTCGGTCATCATGTTCATCAGCGTGGAAGTAATATAACGGCTGAACGCCTCCGTATTGACTTCTCGCACGATGCAAAAATGACCGATAACGAAAAACAACAAGTTGAAAGTCTTGTTAATGAATGGATTGCAAGGGATTTACCAATGCAACGCATCCAAATCGCTCGCGAAGAAGCGGAAAAAATTGGAGCAGAGATGGAATTTGGTGCAAAATATCCCGATATGGTTTCAGTATATTTTGTAGGAGACGATGTAGAACATGCTGTTTCAAAAGAATTCTGTGGTGGTCCACACGCAGCGCGTACAGGAAATTTGGGAGCATTTAAAATTCAAAAAGAGGAGGCAAGTAGTAGGGGTGTGAGGAGAATTAAAGCTGTTTTGCTAAATCTTTTATAGTTGCCCGCCCCGAATTCCCCCAAAACAAAAAGAGGAGCAAATGGAAAATTCCTCCCCAAACCCCTCCTTTTCCATTTGCGACATCCGAATTCAAAAAAGATTAG
>Ga0208375_1004091_pt1 | contig 11777 bp, 9 predicted proteins | sample RifOxyD1_FD_184038 | JGI IMG/M metagenome (GOLD analysis project Ga0208375, IMG submission 184038) | Soil microbial communities from Rifle, Colorado - Rifle Oxygen_injection D1 (SPAdes) | ecosystem: Environmental > Terrestrial > Deep subsurface > Rock core/Sediment | place: Rifle, Colorado... | reverse complement strand
CACCAATGATTCCAAGCTCAACGCTTTCTTGATACATCTTTTTTTCTTGATTAAAAAGTTGATATAACTGTTTTATATCACGCCCTAATAACTTAAGATTGCTGCTATCTGAAGCAATTCGCCAAATCAGGAAATCTTTTTGCTTATCATGTTCAATAATAAGCTGGAATCCCATAATCAAATTTTTGTGTGGATAAGATTTTAAAATATTTAAAAAATCATCCCGATTAACCGTAACCGGCCCAACTCTAGCGCCAACTTCTGATCGCCCTTGTAACAAAAACTTTTCACCAACATTGCTCCATTTCGCCAGATCTCCCACAGGATATCTTATAATCGGCATTAAAGTTCGCTCTAGATTTGTATAAACTAGTTTTCCAACAATGCCAGCTTGATTAATTGGCTCATTAGTATTTTCATCCAGTATTTCCATAATTGAGTACTGATTAAAACAAACATGTTCTCCGGGTAAGCAAGTTTTATCCACAAATCCTAGATGTCCTCCATCTACGCTGGCATATCCAATGGATGAAATAATAACCCCAGGAAAACAATCCTCCAACACAGCTCTTTGATCTTGGTATAATCCTTCTCCACCATATAAAATCTTTTTTACTGGTAGTTTTAAATTTTTACTACGTACCAAACTTGCCAGATGCATAAATGAAGTCGGCACCCCAGCCAAGACATTTATATTCAATTCCTGAATCACTTCCAACAAATTAGCATCAGGACATTTCCCTGTTATCGGATAATGAATCACGGGAGTTTTAGCATATTCAAGCGACTTCATAATAAAAATAAACGAGGCATAAAGTTCTCCACTATAAAATAGATTAGCCACTCTATCGCCATTTTTAAGATTGCATTGATCCAGTCCTTCTCCAAATATTTTAGTAAACATTTCCCATTCTGATTTAGTATAAATTGAAAACTTTGGATTTCCCGAAGTTCCTCCACTTTTAAGAACAATTCCATTTTCAATTTCCCCCGTAAGCAATTGATTATTTTCTAGGGAATTAGCAATCCAGAATTTTTCTTGATCAACGATGGGGAGATCTTCCAACCGAAATTTCTCAACATTTATGTCATGATATATCTCTCGATAAAAGGGGGATTTTTCTCTGGCAAACTTAACCAGATGCTTTAGTTTTTCATGTACGTTTGTTTTCATTAGTCTTTTCTCTGGTCTATAACCCGAATTAGTTTACCGCTAGACGGGGTTTTTAAAAATTCTTTTGAGTCTATTTTTTTTACTTCTAATTTCAAGGTTTGTTCAGCCTCGACTGTTTCTGATAAATCTTTATAATTTTTTAAGATTATTTTTTCTACGTCACTGGAAATAATTTTGCTCTTATCTAATTTTACTATCAAGTGATCTAAACGCTCAGTTTTCATTATCTCTATTTGTAACTGCCCACTATACGCACATTTTTCACTCAAGATGTTTTCAATAATTTGAAAATTTATAAAAGTACCACCGGCCTTAAACACATCGCCCAGTCGTCCTTTTAACTCGAACATCTTCGCTTTTCTCCCGCAAGCACAAATCCCAGGTATCCACCTGCCGATGTCACCTATCTCATAGCGGTTGATTACTACAGATTCCCGATCAGGTGTAGTAAATACTAGTCTGCCAATTTCATGGTCTTCAACAGGCGTATCTTGATCAAGTTTTAAAATTTCCAAGTGATGAATACTGTCGTGTAAATGATGAACGCTTCCCAAAGTATATGGGCACTGATACCCAAGCGGACCAGCATCAACACTTCCATAGCTGGCTGACTTGATCAAGTGTATATTAAATTCTTTTTGGACCCACTCTTTTTGATTATTAGTGAAATGTTCCCCGCCATAAAATATTTTCTTTATTCCATTATATTTTTTAAATTTTTCCCTATTATAATCCAATAATTGCATTAAATAAGAAGTCATACCAATTAGCGTATCTATATTATTTGAAATAATAGTCTCTCCTACAAATTCGAAATTTGGCCAAGCACCCATAGAATATTGAATAGCCTGCATTTTTTCCAAGATAGTAAAGAAACTAATCATGCCACCATACAGACCACCACCAAAAAAAAGATTTATAACTTTATCACGTCGAGGATCCAGGCCAGAGGCTACCAAGCCCTCACTGGCAGCTTCCATCAGTAAATTATAATCGGCATAGTTAAAAGATGACAGTGCAGTTTTTCCAGAGCTACCACCACTTTTAAAAAACAATTTAGCATATTGCAAATCATGACTTTGTTTTTGAAAATCATCTTTGGTCATTACTTTAGTGCTTAATGATTGGTTAAAATAATTAGAGAAGTTTATTCTAGACCATCCCTCTAGTCCGTTTATGATGGTGCTTACATTTTTGGTAAACGCATGAAGCGGATAAATACCATCATGCGCTTCACCTTCGTAAGTATCCAGCATAGTTCCCACAGGTTTGATCCGAGTAGCCCCAGTTTTCAATAATACATTCAACACATCAGAAGAATCTTTGAAATTGCCCGCAAATCCAATTGTTTGTAAATGGTTTCTAAATTTAAATAATTCAGACAAAATGTGATCTTTTGGCAGAGGTTTGATCCAGATAGTTCTATTTAATGGAGAGGTTTTTAAAGTTGAATCGTTTTCAACAAAGATGCGAAATTTTTTATCCGGATCTTCAAGCACCAGTGAGTCTATCATGACTTCATCAAGTTTAACCATTTCTGTAACATTAGTAATTTCGGCCTGAGTATCTGCCGAAAGTGCCCCATTTATTTTGGGGTCAGATTCGCTTTTTAAATACTGATAAAACTCTTTAGCAAACTGCTTAACTACTTCGTAGGAGTCAGTCTCTAAATAAACACATTGAGGAGACGCACACGCTTGCTGTTCCAACCTCACACAATCCTTGGCTAAATTACATAAAGTTTCCTCATCATGAAAAAAAGGCTTGGTAATATAAGCAAAGGAAATTTTATGTCCCCAGGTAATCACTTTACATTGAGCCGGTACCATGTTTTTTATGTCCATGACTGCCGGGTCCCCACCCCAAACCGAAACACCGCCTGCAACCGATGCCAATTTGATCAGAATATTTTTTTGTTTGGAATTAAGACTTAGAACCATTAGATGATTCTTAATGAATCCCGTGTCATCAAGTTCGCCTAAAATTTTCAATGCTTTTAGGGAAAAACTCGAATCCTTGCTGGAAATTTTAAGTATATTCACATTACCGCTTAATAATCCCTCCAGTGCCGCCAAAAATGCCAGCACATTAGAATTTGAAGGTGTAATATGCAAGATAATTCCAAGCGGACGTTTGCCTTCAAAGACGTCAGCGGAATCCATATTTTTCTTAAGATCCCAAAAATCGTAACCACCTAATTCTTTTTTAATTTTATTTTTGAGATTACTCATTTTTAGAAAATTTCTTAAAAATTCGATCTCATCTTTTAAATCTTCCTTCGATAAATTGGCATCGATTAAATATTCACTTAATTGTTCGTCGCTTAAAGATTGATTGAATTTATCTAAAGTGCGCAACACTAACTTTACGGGTAGATTTTGCTTAAGCGAATTCGACATTTCACTATCTAGTTTTTCCAAATATTCCATTAAACTTAAATCATCAATTTCAATACCTTTCCATAAATGCATAATGATTCCTTAAAAATTATCCAAAAGTTCAGAAGCTTTCATTGCACAACTTTTATTTTGAGCCGTACCGGCCCTACCTACAATATCAAACCAAGGGGTCGACAACTCACAATCACAATCACTCCCCGCATGTAAAATGGCTAGATCTCCCATTAATACAGAGTTGGCAGGGACTGAAGTTATGTAGGGTGAAATAAAATTTAAATAGCCCACTTGATCAAACCCAAGTGGTTCTAGGTTTTTTATGTCTCTAATAATTATTTGAGACCATACAGGTACATGGAAATGGTGACATTTACATTCGATATAAGGGATACAGTGTTCCACTGAACCAAACCCATCGCGGAGTCTTTCGTCTGGGATATTTAAGAATTCATTGACCAAATTATAAAAATCTTTTTTCTCAATCAATTGATCTTGATGACCTTTCCAGCCTCCTCCTAAAAATACCAGTGAATCCTTATGTAATTTTATTGGTGGCATTTTGATTTTTTTCATATGTTCAAGTGTAAAATATAAAAATGCTGGAAATCCAAAAATTCTCACTGGCAACTTTGCCTCTTCATATTTTTTCAAAGCTTCTATGCAACCAAATAAATCAAACTTATGTTCCCCACCACCAATATTTTTAAGCGCATAAGATACTTCATTGATCGGAGCATATTTGCATAAAAAATTATCTGTATAAGATGTACCTAAATTGAAATTTTTTTCAGGTTCATACGTATACAAAAGATAGTTACATTTTTGTTCAGGTGTTATCCACCCATAATAATTAAAAATCAAATCAACCATTCTTTGAGCCGATTTGATAGACCACTCATCAAAAAAGATTTGAGATTTTTGACCAGTGGTTCCAGATGAGGTTAAATGCAAATAGACGTCTTTTTTATCAATTGAAAGTACTTCATATTTTTTAAAAAAATTTGCAAATATAAAAGGAACTTTATGAACATCTGAAATCGATTGAAGCATATGCGAAGAAAATTGTTTTTTGATTAACAGATTGTGGTAAAAAGTTGATTGCTTGCTATGCCAAGCAATTACTTCTTTAAGGGCATCAACAAAAAGCGACTCTGTTTCTTGACTAACATTATAAGGTTTTTCCAGCAGACAAAATGCCTGAACTTTGCCAAGTTGTTCCTGATTAAATATCTCAAGTTTTTCCAAATTTGCCCCCATGGAAGGATAAATTTCCCACTATAATTTAGCTCTTTTGCCATGTATCATATATAAAGTGGAATAGAGAGCATTGATGAAAAATATTCACACAATCTCCAAATTCCAGACTTCCGTAAGCTACTAATTTTACGGAATTTTTCTCTAAGTATCCATGGAGGGATCATGAGAAAAACAACGTTCCTTATTCTTGCGTCTTTTTTCTTGTGTTTTACACTTCTAGCAAGACAACCTGCCGTAGAGCCAGTAATGGGACTTTCCATCGACGAGCAAAAACCTATTGCACCAGCGAAGGCCAAAGGTTATAGATTCAAACCCAATTCTGAAAGAACCAATCGTGAACTAGCTGCTAATATTTACTCAAACGATGGGGTCAAAGAGACTAAATTAGAGAATAGCTCCAACACAATACCCATAATTTTTATAATATTTATTTCAGTGTTACCATTTATTATCTGGTTTACCATTATCAAAGGAATGAATGATAAACACTCAAACAATCGTACTGGAAGACTAAAAAATAATCTTTCATTTCTTTCTGATTATCAAAACAGTAATTTAAAAGATCATGACGATGACAATATTCCCAAAGCTTCTTGATTAATTTACTTACACACCCATTTACCTTCACCTTGGTACATGCATACCTGTGAAATACTCGCATATTTAACCAGAATCTCTTTAACTCCATCATGATTCAAATCTTTTAGATCCACCTTGTAGTGACGACGATGATAGTTCCCATAACTATCTTTGGCTTCAGACCAAAAACTCGGCCCTTTTTGGATACTCATTTTATCAAAACTACTTTTATCAATATTGATAAAGTAGAGTCGGCCTTGCCCTTTGTAATCGATATACTCTTGCTCTCCAGCATAAAAGTATAAAATCATAACATTCGTTTCTGTAGAGAGTTGTTTAATTGAAATCCTGTCCAAAACCGCGTTTTTACCGAAGGCATCCAGCTCAAAACTTTTAATTAATTCCCCTCTGTGGGATAAAATATGTAAAACGTCCCGCCCATTGTCTTTATGGTAAATAATCCCCTCTTTATATTTGTCTTGGTTTAAATCAACCTTGTAAAGCGGAGTACTTACTTGTAAATCGTATACCGCTTTTTTGAGCTCTTTATTTGACTCCTGTAACCGCTCTTGTAAAAGCATCTTCTTGATATACAACTCGTCCTGCGCTAAAGCGCTTGCTTGCCAAGCGCCCCACCCCAAAATCACGGCAATAAATAAAACCTTCATGTCTTCTATTTTAAATTATTGAAAATTCAACGTCCAGAGGCATTATATCACCATCTCACTTAATCCTATTTAATCACTCAATTTACCCTTGCAGGCCATTAATCTATAGGTTAAATTGTTCATGTTATCGCACAAAAGAAAAGGATTATTATGATTTTCACCATTGGCTTAATTAAATCAAAAAATAAGGTTTTAATAAAAAGTTTTGATCTAATCCTTCCAACTTACTTAAAAACAATTACGATGGATGACATTAAGAACGAAAAAGTAAATTTAATGATGCTTGATATATCAGAAAATGAAAATGAAATTATGTCTCTTTTAGAAGAAGAAAATAAATATTACCCCATATGCACTGTCTCCACTTTTAATTTAAATGAAGACAGCTTCAATCAACTATCTTTTCATTCCGCTAGGGATATTATTAAACAAGCTTATTCGACTTGGATTTTAAATTGCAATCTTAAAAGTGTTGAAAATTTGTTTACAACACTCGATCATCTTAAAGAACTTTTACCAAACGACAGAATGGATTTTTTTGAGGAATTGTGGTTTATCATCAAAAGAAATTTAGGAGCTATCACTTTAAAACTTATTTTCAATAGTATCAAACCAAGTGAAAAAGGCCAATCTAAAAGCCAACTCACCCAATTTAGAATTGATGGTTCAAGACTTCCTTCTACTCACGTGGGAGATGATTTTGAAAAAAGTCTGATGGAAACCTACCGTCCACAAATGGACAGTTTATTCAATATTACAGAATATGATAAATCTCAGGGACAAATAGTCATATGCGCTTTAATTAAAGAAAGCCCGGTCATTATTATGGCCGAGCTTTTTGAGTTTACTAGTATACAAAAATCTTTTTTCACCGCTTTGTTCGAAGGATTACAAAGGATTTAAAAAACACTCCCTACTTTATCTCAATATCAAACAAATTATTTTCGGTGAAATTCAAAGTGCTGGTTTGCGGAGGAGTAGAAGAGAAATGAGCTATATCACATCTTCCATTTCCGACCCAACCTACAAAACCAACACTGGTTTGAATAGTTTTAACTTTTTTATTCATCAATATTTGCATCGTCTTAAATGAAATATTTTTAAATTGCACGTCAATATGACTGGCGGAATGCTCTAATATTTCAATCACTCCACTATCCCTTAATTCTTGAATGGTGTAATTATTATCATCCAGCACCAGAATTAAATCCGCCTCCTTCCAAGGAAGATCTTCTTTACCTGAGCCACTAAATGATTTGATGTTTCCCATACAACTTGCCCAAACTTTTTTCAGGAGTGGCTCACTGTTAGATTCTCCATTAAATCGTTGTTGTTGATATGTAAATTCAGGTATTGCCTTAAATGATTTTATATTTATTTTTAATAAATCGTATGGATTAATAACTAACGCTTCAGTGTCTATTTTAATCAAATCATATTTTTTAGTAGTTTTATTTTGGTTTATATGCCAATAGAGTTCGCTTCCTTCCAAAGACAATAAAATATAAACGCCTGCGGCTTCCAAAACACTATTTAGAGGAGCCGATTGATACCAAATTTTTTGACCTTCTAACTCACTTGCATTTTCGGTCATGCTATAAGTTTCAGTATTTTGACAAAACCCCAAATAGCACTGAATCTCTCCTTCTTGATTCAGGGTCAAATCTGGCGAATATGCTTCAACTAAATCCTTAAGCCTAATGCCAGGTGATACAAATCGAACCTCGGTGTGTTCTTTGGAAGAAATAATAACCATCGCATTATTTTTTAAATAGGTTGAATAAAGTTCATCATAATTTTGAACAATGTTATGATTTTCAATTTTGTAATCCTTGACTTGAAATACTAATCTGGAATTTTTTTCTAAAGATTGTTTTAGATTGGGGAAATTGAATTGCTGTTTATCAACCTGAAGGTACTGATTATTATCGGAGCTAAAAAACTCTTTTGAACTAACCATCTGCCCATCCTGAACCGGTTTTAACTCTCCAGTTAGGGGATAGTAGTAATAAAACGCAAGCATGATATCAGAAATCATATCACTTTTGTTAAACCCCTTAAATATTAATTTTGCATCAAAACTAAACTGCATTTCTTCAAGTTGACCAAGCCCTGTCACCAATTTTTCTAACTGCATCTTATCTGAAATATCGTTATACTCTATTACATTTAGATTTAAATAATCGACTAGTTCCTTTTGATCCCACACGACTTTTTTATGAAGTCCTATTTTGGCTAAATCGCTTAAAATTTTTCTTCTTAGTATTTGATTAGAAGGCAGCACCTTGAAATTATTTTTATATATATTGTTAGAATCAAAATAAATCTCAGTATTTTCCATCCCGTCAAATGAAATATTTGGAACAAGCGAAGAAGTTATTTGAGTTGGGGCTCCAAATGCAGGGTCCAACGGTTCCAGCTTTATAGACTTATTAGTCTTTCCACACGCAGCAAATAACAAAATAAAGACACAAAAAAATACTCTCATAAAATCTCCTTGGTTAGAATTTATATCTACCAGGAAAATAATTTTATTTAAGAATAATTCGCCCTACTGGCAAGGCCTTTTTCATTATTGAAAATTGGATATAGATCACCATTGAGAATTATTTTCCAAATCTACCCAGCTGATTATCACTCAGCACATGGAAATGGGTATGAAACACACTTTGACCTGCACTTCTACCAATATTAGTGACAACTCTAAAACCATTTTCTTTCATTTTGGTCTTCTTGGAAAATTCGCTTATAGCTTGCATTAGTTGCAATACTCCTTCCGGATTTTCATGTACCATCTCGACTAAGTCTGCTTGATGAGTTTTATGAATAAAAAGAAAATGCTCTCTTGCCTGAGGTTGAATATCTCTAAACGCCAATACCTTGTCATTTTCAAATACAATTTCTGCTGGTATTTTGCCATTTATAATTTTACAAAAAATACAATCAATCATAAGTATTCTCCAGGATTACTTCTTTCAATTTTTACACCAAGCACTTTTAATTTTTCCTCTAATCTTTCATAACCTCTATCCAAATGATAAACTCTTTGCACATCGGTGATACCTTCAGCACTCATGGCTGCTAAAACAAGTGCAGCAGAGGCCCTAAGATCTGTGCACATTACAGGACACCCAGTCAGTTTGGTATTACCTTGAATAATTGCCGCATTTCCGATTAATTCAATTTCTGCCCCGAGACGAACCAACTCAGGAACATGCATAAACCTATTTTCGAAAATCTCTTCCCTAATAATGCTTGCCCCCTCTGCTTTAGTCGCTAAAGTCATGACCTGCGCCTGTAAATCAGTGGGAAATCCCGGATAAGGAGCTGTATGAATTTTTGCCCATTTTAATTTAGAAGGTTTGACGGTAATAAAATTTTTCCCAATTTCAAAGGTTGCCCCCATTTCTTCAAGAACATGTAAAACCACACTTAAATGCCTGGGATTTATATTTTTAACCTTGATTTTTGAATTTGTAATAAGTGCCGCCATAATTAATGTGCCGGCTTCGATCCGATCACCTATGGCTTCGTAAGTTACTTCCTGGAAATCATCTGCCTTCATATTTCCTTTGATGGAAAGCCGACTGGTACCTGAACCGTGAATTTTAGCTCCCATTGCAATCAAAAAATTGGCAAGATCTTCCACTTCAGGTTCCATAGCTGCATTTTCAATTACTGTTTCACCATCTGCAAACAAAGCGGCCATCATTAAATTTTCAGTGGCACCAACCGAAGGAAAGTTAAGCGTAATATCTGCAGATTTTAATCCGCTTGTTTTGGCATAAACATATCCACTTTCAATAGTAATATTTGTATTCATCTTTTTTAAATTTTTCAAATGTAAATCGATGGGTCTAGCCCCAATAGCACATCCCCCTGGGAGAGATATTTTCGATTCCAAAAACCTTCCAAGAATTGGACCTAGAACCAAGATAGATGCCCTCATGGTTTTTACTAAATCATAGGTAGCCTCGTTCGATGAAAGTTTCGATGAATCAAAACTAGTTACATTACCCTTGGTCTCAACAACCACTCCAAGATGAGTAAGCAATTTAATCATGGTTTTAATATCTTTTAAATCTGGCAGGTTTTTTAAATGTACTGGTTTACTAGAAACCAAAGTAGCCGCTAAAATAGGCAAATACGCATTTTTAGCAGCTGATACTGCAACTTCTCCACTCATTTTGCTGGGGCCTTCAATAATTAATCTATCCATATTCTATTCCTTGAATGCTTTTAAAAATCGTTTCTTGTTATTATAATCTTTTAGAATTTGTACTTGTGCAAGCTGCATTTGCACCGCTATTTCTTGCAATCGTTCCAGATGGTCTTCATGTCCTTCCATTATAAACATGCCACCTGCTTTAAGTTTATCCCTTACTTGAGTAAATAAATCCCTAAACCAGATTTCATATTGAGAGTCTTCCAAAAATAATGCGATATGTGGTTCATGCTTGATAACAGTCTGGTGAACTTTTTTTTCATCTAATTGCTTTTTAATATAAGGGGGGTTGGAAACGATGAGGTCAAATTTTTCATCAACCTCCATTAGCCGATCAGTAAGAAAAAATTTTACTTCACTACTACCGGTATTAATAGTCTTATAATTCTTATTAGCAATACTTAAAGCCACTGCTGACAGATCAGTTGCAATGGCCTTTAACTTTTTTTTAGTATCATTAACTATGGAAAGAATAATATTCCCAGACCCGGTACCGATATCTGCCACAACGATATCTGAGTGTTTTAATTTTTCAATATAACTCAAGGCAATTTCAACCAAAATTTCCGTTTCACTTCGAGGAATCAGCACATCGGGTGAAACTTTAAAATAATGATTATAAAAAAAGGCTTTACCTGTTATATATTCGAGGGGAATCTTTTCATCAACTTTTTTTAAAAATTGCTCAGTAGTTAATTTAGATAAAGTAAGACATTCTTCGAAATAGGAAAGTTTAAGGCCTGGATAAGTTTGCAGCAAGCTTGTTTTATATTGATCAAAATAATCCGCAAGAATATTATTTTTCATCGCCTTGTAAAAGCTCGGCTTGATGGTTGGCAATTAGAGTGTCCAAAATAGCTTCCAAATCACCTTCCATGATTTTATCCAACGAATAGAGGGTTAGTCCGATTCTATGATCGGTAAATCTTCCTTGTGGGTAATTGTAAGTTCGAATCCGTTCACTTCGATCACCTCTCCCAATCTGACCGCGTCGTTCTGCAGCTGCCTTGGCCTGTTGCTCTTGAACCATTTTATCATATATTCGGTTTCGCAAAATTCTAAGGGCCTTTTCTTTATTTTTGTGTTGTGACTTTTCATCTTGGATGGCAACAACCGTATTGGTTGGAACGTGAGTGACTCTTACTGCCGAATCCGTCGTGTTTACGGACTGTCCACCACAACCACCGGCACGATAAACGTCTACTCTAACATCATTCATATTAAGTTCAAATTCTACATCATCTGCTTCGGGCATAACGGCTACGGTAATGGTTGAAGTATGCACACGCCCTTGTGATTCGGTTTTGGGAACCCTTTGCACTCGATGCACGCCAGATTCATATTTCAGTTTAGAGTATACCTTATCTCCCATAACACTAAAGATAACTTCTTTAACACCCTCATCTGATTTACTAATAGAAACCATTTCTGATTTAAAACCAACATTTTTAAAAAAGTTTTGGTACATTCGATAGACA
>Ga0208375_1004090_pt1 | contig 11779 bp, 1 predicted proteins | sample RifOxyD1_FD_184038 | JGI IMG/M metagenome (GOLD analysis project Ga0208375, IMG submission 184038) | Soil microbial communities from Rifle, Colorado - Rifle Oxygen_injection D1 (SPAdes) | ecosystem: Environmental > Terrestrial > Deep subsurface > Rock core/Sediment | place: Rifle, Colorado... | reverse complement strand
AGTGGGGTAGGATCCGGAGGAATCAAAGGTGGTACAGCCATCTCCCAAGGTTAGCCCACAGCCTGTTAGTCCATCAAGAATCTCCACTGAGCCGGTTGAGCAAGTGGTGTCACCACAGTCGGCAAACATGAGGGCAGAGTTGCCGGTGTCATAGTAACTTATCTTGCAGTTTGAGGCGGTGGGACAAGCGATTGAAGTAAAGGAGTCTCCTGCGTCAATGGAGGTATCACAAACATCTCCACTAGTTAATCCACAACCGACCATGCCGTCCAGAATTTCCACCGAACCTGTTGAGCACGTGCCATCATCACAATCGGCAAACATCAGAGCCGAGTTGTCTGCGTCGTAGTAACTGATCTTGCAATCGGAAGCAGTGGGACAGTCCATGGACAGATCGGTTCCGGCAGCAATGGCGGGATCACAGATGTCTCCACTGGTTAAACCACAGCCGGTCACCCCGTCCACAAGCTCCACTGAGCCGGTTGAACAAGTGGCGTCACCACAGTCAGCAAATCTAAGGGCAGTGTTGCTCGAGTCATAGTAGGCAATTTTACAGTCAGTGTCAGAAGGGCAAATTAAAGATGAATACAGTCCAGCCGTAATTGAGGTAGTACAGGCATCTCCCGAGGAGAGACCACAACCGGCCATGCCATCCAGAATCTCCACTGAGCCGGTTGAACAAGTGGCGTCACCACAGTCGGCAAACATTAAAGCTGTGTTGCCGGAGTCAAAATAACTAATTTTGCAGTCGGTAGCAGTGGGACAATAAAGTGAGAGTTGAGTTGATCCTACAGAGATGGAAGAATCGCAAATGTCACCACCGGTTAAGGTACAGCCTGCTGCTCCGTCAAGAATGGAAACGTAGCCTGAAGTGCAAGTAGCGTCGTCGCAATCCATAAATCGTAGTGAAGAATCATCTGCGCTATGATATGCCATTTTGCAGTCGTCTGTGGTTACGCAATAAATGTCGGAAGCAGGGCCTGCCCCGCCATTTGTGAAGGGAAAGTCGGTGTGGTGACTCGAGGTTTCACTATTATGAAGGGACTCAGAGGTGACAGTGACCAGTTGCCAGGTGTCGGCGGTTAAGGTGGTTGATGGTTCGCCGTTGACATAGATTTTGGGGTTGGTAAGTCCGGTGGTAGAGATGACGCCTGAAGCGGCTTGAATTGAAGCGGTATTCAAACTGAAAAAATAGTTGGTAGTGGCGTCAGGATTGGCCCAAAAGGAAATGGTTTGGATATTGTCAAACTTGTCCGAACTTTGGTAAAAGAATTGGGTAGAGGCTGGAACATGCTCACTGCCGGAGCCGAATTTTCCACCTACGTAAGTGGCTCCGGTGTTTAAAACACCATTGCTGCTGCCGGACTGGTCCTGGCCGCTGCCTTCCATGCTCCAGTAGCCGACTAAGCCCTGAGTTATGGTGGAACTATCAGGTCCGAATTTGGCGGCGATGCCGTTTATGCCGGCCGTTTTGACATAGTCAGTATTGACCTGGCTTTGGGACCTGGCGGTGGAGGTAAAGATTTTTAACTCATCTAAATAGCCAAGATACGGAGAGGCGACACCGTCGCCATCGACGCCTACATATAAATTGTCGGTGTTGGCCAGAGTGCCTACAGCCGAGATACTGACGTCCTGATTTACTCTGAGAGCGTCGACATACAAAGTCAGATTTGTAGTACCTGTCTTGGTGGCGACTAAGTGATGCCACCGGTTGTCGTCATAGGCGTTTATTGAGGTGGCGATATCGTCCGGACCCCAGGTGCTGTCATCGTCTACCCCAAAGTTTACTTTACCATCTGCGGTCATATAGACTTTGAAACCGCCATCGGTTGAAGTGGCAGCGTTATATTTGGAAACCATTACCCGGGTGCCGGTGTTAATATCCGGAGTTCTGAACCAGAATTCGATGGTGAAATTTGTGGCGGCTGCAAAATCAAAATCAGCGTCGTCGCCAAAGGATACATAGTCAGCGTCGCCGTCAAAAAACAAACAAGTTCCGGAAGCGCATTGGCTGGTTGGTCTCCAGTTGGCGTTGGTGATGGTGCCGGTGGCATTACCTTCGGAGTCGTTTACCGTTGTTCCGGAACCCTCGTTGAAACCAATTAATGTGTCGGCTTTAGCGGTCAGTCTGGTGAAAATGAGAGAAGTGACCGCCAGAATAATCAGAACCGAAAGAAATGAGTAAATCTTTTTAATCAATTTTTTTGGTTTTCGATTTTTCATATATTTTTATTTATTATTTAACCTTTTTATTTTCTCCTTTTAAATACGGAAAAAAGCGGAAGGTTTTAGAATTTAACCGCGGAATTATTATTGTAAAGGTTTTTGATCTGAGTGGGAGTCAAAACATAGTTGTAGATTCTGACATCGTCGATTAATCCGTCAAAGAAGTTAGTACCGTCGTAGCCTATGTACAAGTCGGTAGCTACATCGGCATCGACACCGGCTGCGCTGGTGCCGGTTTTAATGCCGTCTACGTAGTAAGTGGCTGTGGTATCGTCGTTGGTGACAACTACGTGGTGCCAGGTGCCGGTGAGGACTTTTGTTGACGCATCGTCTACTTGAGCTCCTACACCATCCCAATACACATCACCATCAGCATTGATACCCATTTCATATGAAGTACCTTTGGAAACGATTACGTTATCCGCTTCGTTTGCGTCAGTTTTAACCCAGGCTGAAACGGTGAGACCGGAAGTCAGATCTAAAGCTGCAGTATCGGTTACGGATACATAATCATCGGAGTCGTCGAAGTTTAGGGAATTGTTAAACTTACCAGTTCGGCCGTTGTACCACATGGTGTTGGCTGAGCTAGTACAGGTACCTACAGCTGTCTGGTCTAAAGCTTGAGGGTAGATGGTGCCGTCGTAAGCAGTAGATGATCTGTCGGCTTTGGGAGCTGTGTCGTGAAGAGTGGAACCGGAACAATCGTTGAAATTGTATTGGGCCACCGGAGCGCCTTGGTTGTAGTCCCAGACAACTTGAGTTGGAGTGCGAATGTAGTCGTATACTCTTACCTGATCAATGAGACCGTTAAAATTATTGATTACGCTGCTGTCTCCGCCACCGATTGCCCAATTGTCTGCGGTGTTGGTCCAGGTTCCGGATGCGGAAACATTTGTGGCGCAGGTGTCGTCCTGGACTTGCAATATACCGTTTAGATAAATGTTGGGATTATTTGTGTCAGCGCTGGTGTCGTAGGTAATGGCGATATGTGTCCACTGATTAAGAGTCATGGACCCCAGCGGAGTATACCATTGGCCATCCGTAGTCCAGTCAGCTCTGAATCTATAACAATTGGTGTTTTGAGCTGTCAGAAAGTAACCGGATACAGCAGAGGTTTCAGATCCGGAAAATATTCTTCCCACATTAACCCCTCCAGCGCCTTTGGGATAGATCCAGGCTTCAATTGTTACTTGGGTGGGCGGAGTAAAAGTGCTATTTGTATATATACCCACGTTGTTTGCAGTGCCACTGCCGCTAAAGCTAAAGGCTTTGCCGAATTTTCCATTGGTGCGATAAGCCTCGGTTCCGAAACTATGCGCTGTGGCTAATTTATTATTGCCGCTACTGTCATTAACCGTCGAAGTAGAACTATCGTCAAAGTTCCATTCGGCTACTGGTCCGGTACAGGCGGAACCTTGGCCCGGAGGGCAGTAGGAATTTGTTGCGTCAAAAGTGTTGGCTCCGGCTGAGTTTGTACCGAGGCTGCCCATTGCCTGGGCTACCCCCTGGTTGTATTCAGCTTTGATCTGATCGGCAGTTAGGGCGAAACTGTAGATTTTTAGTTCATCGATTTTCCCATCAAACGGTAAGTTTAAAACTGTGACATTTCCAATGAAATAGGCATTTGTGTTTGAATTGGCTGTGCCTGAGGCGGGAGTGTTGGTGCTGACCGTTTTCTCTTGGCCGTTGAGGTATATTTTGGGAACGTTGGAAGTAGATGAATAGTCATATGTAACAACAATGTGGTACCACGTACCTGTGACAACTGTATTGTTGGCCGTGCCCCAATCGCCACCGCTGACACTAAACAGGTGTACATATCTGATGCTACCGCTGGAATCGACAAAAAGGGCCATTTCATTGTTTTTAAAAAGGATCCGGCCTTCACCACTAATAGTGTCGGCGTTAATCCAGACGGAAATGGTCTTTGTGGACAGGCTGGTGGTCAGGGCGGAGTCGACCCGATCATCGACGGTGCCTGCCGGATCGAAGTCCAAAGCTTTACCGAATTTGCCGTTATTTGTCCAGGAGGGACAGGTGGTATTGGCAACTCCCGGACAGGTAGTACCAGATCCGCCTAAATCGCCATTATTGGCACCTGATCCGGTATCATAGGCAGTATCTCCGTAACCTTCATCAAAACGATAGTGTAAGAGAGCGGAGCCAACTGGGGACCCAGGAGCCGGATGGCCGGCATTTAAATCTTCAACTACCTGAGAGGCTGCTCTGACGTAGTTGTAGATTTTTATGTCATCAATAATGCCTGCAAAGGCGGTGTTATTGGCTACTACGTCAGTGGTATCGTAGTCACCCACACTAAAGTCAGAAGTAACGTTTTCCAAACCTAAGAAAGATGCATTAAGTGAGTTGGAGTTAGTTAGGATGCCACTAGTGTACAACTTCAGATCTCCTGCCGTTCCGGCTGTGCCTCCGTTAAAGGTGAATGAGACGTGATACCAGGTATTGAGGCTGACGGTGTCGTTGGCACCAGTAGCCGAAATTGTCTGGTCGGCAGATTCGTCGTAGATTTCTACCTGGAAATTACCTGTATCATCAGCATCGTCATTTTCTATAAATAATCGGTAGCCTCTTTGGGTGCTGGTTTCGTCCCATTTGGTGATGATGGCGTCCTGGTTTCCGGTTGTGGGCATGGTTTTGATGTATACCCAGGCACTACCTGAGAAAGCCTCAGTGGCGTTGAAGTCGACACTGGCATCACTGTCTGTAGCTATACTGATGGCATCATCAGTACCGTCAAAATTTAATGCAGAGCCAAATTTTCCGGGAACCCAGCTTTCGGTGGTCATGGAACCGGCTAGGGTGCCGGTGTTATCTAGTCCGGAAGAATCATTAACTGAAGTGGTGCCGGAATTTTCATCCAGTTTGTAGTAAACAACCGTTTCAGGGGCAAGATTATATAGTCGATTGATTTGGGTGGGGCCTAAAACTTTGGTATACAACCTGACCTCGTCTAAGGTGCCGTCAAAGTAATTAGTTGATTGCCTTCCGATGTAAAACTGATCGGCATTGACGGGATCAAAAGTGACGGCGACCAGCTGCCAGACGTCAGCGGTAATGGTTGTTGTCTGGACTCCATTTACGTAGATGACGGGATTAGTTAATCCGGTGGTGCTGATGGTGCCAGAGGAGCTGGTAATGTAAGCTCCGGAGGTTAAAGATGCAAAATAATTGGTGGTGGAGTCAGGGTTAACCCAAAAAGTGATGGTGGAAACGTTGGAAATGGTAGAGGTGGTGGAGAAATACTGAGATGAAGCCGGGACATGCTCGGAGCCCCCGGCGAACTTTCCTGCCACATAAGTGACGGTACCGTTATTGGTTAGGGTGTAGTTGCTTCCGGATGAGTCAAAGGCGTTTCCGGATGTCTCGTCTAATTTCCAGTATGCGATTAATCCACCGGAAACGTTGATCGGTGTGCCAAGATCAGCCGTAGCCGTGTTGTTGTAGTCTATTTTGTTTTCGGATAGCGTTCTTTCATAGGGATAGATAACGAAGCTGTCTATGTATCCGTGGAAGTTAGCTAGAGCTGAGCCGCCGATTAAAAGATTGTTGGCGTCGGCTGCCGGGGCTCCATCACCGTTTGATGAAACGCCGCGTCTTTTACCGTCAATGTAAACAGTTATTTCGTCATCGGAGTCGTTGGTGTAGCTCAGGGAAACATGGTGCCAGGCGTTGAGAGTTATGCCGTTGGTAATGGTGACGGTGGCATCGGTAGTAGCCAGATCAAGTTTGGCTTCTAAATCGACATAGCCATCGGAGCCTTCATTGGTGGTACGCAGGTAGGTGTTGGTGCCTTTTTGGAATATTTCACCGACACTGTTTTCTCCGTCGGAAACAACTTTGACCCAGGTTTCTACCGTGAATCCGTTTGCCAGCTGGGTGTCTAAATCAATGCTTGAGGCGTTAGTGACGGTAATATACTGGTTGGAGCCATTTAAGTAAACGCAGTTGCCTGAATAACATTGTTTAGGATCACTCCACATGGCCGAAGGCGAGTCGCCGATGACGGCTTGGGTGACCAGATATGAACTGGCAACTGAGGTGGTGTTGGTGGCTGAGTTTTTGAGTTGGGAGTCTAAGGATTTGGCGGTGGTGGGAAGAGTGGAGGCGATATTACTGCTTCTGATTCTTGAGTAACTGGTATTGGCAGTGCTGACTTCGGAGTTGGAGACGGCGGCCGTGTCAGTAACATTATAAAGTTGGGCGTAGCCGGTTCCGGCTGATGTTTTCAGGCTGGATTCGAAATACTGAGTTAGAGTGGTCCGGGAAAAGACGTCCGGATCGTAATAGTTGGGGATGTTTTGAGTAGTGTAGGTGGTGTCTGCGTCGGTGGCCGTAGTGTTGTTATATTGATGAATAATTTCGGTGAGGGTGAGGCCCAGGTTGTCGCCGTCTTGATCGATAATAATTTTGGCGTTGGCAATATCGCTAGTTCCGGTTGATGTTTTGATCTGAACGGCGTAGTTGGTATTGTCGGAAAGGGTGATGGCGCTGCTGCGTTTTCTGGTCCAGGTGGTGTTTCCGGTGTGAGTGACTTCAGACCCAGAAACAGCAGAACCGGTACTACAGTCAGATGAGGAAGTGCAAGCAAGAAGTTGAGCCGAGACAGTGTCGCTACCGCTATCGGCATGCAAAGTGGCTTCAAAATAGACAGTTTTGGTGCCGGAGAACTGATCGGAATCATAATAATAAATTGGGCTGTTAGTCAGAGTGGAGTAAGTGGTGTTTGAAAAATTGTTTTGAGCGTTACCTACCTCAATTTGGTGTTGGGTGTCGTCTATGGTGGTGGCACTGGACTGGCCGACAATAATTCTGGCGGCTTGCATGCCAACAGTCATGAGAGTATCAACTGAAGACCTGATTTTGACCGTGTACTCTTCGTCGTCTGATAAGGTGATGGCGCCCGTGCGGACCCGCTCATAGGTAGGACTGTTGGACATAACGAAACCGTCGGCAACAGCGGTGCCTGCGTCAGTATAGAGCTGGGCCCAGACATATTCGTTATCGCCGGTCGGTTCCGGAATGGTGACGGTGCCGGTACTGCAGGCGGAGTTGGTACAATCGGCGAAACTGTAATTGCCTGTGTTGCTGTAGGCGGCTTTACATTCAGAAGATCCCGCGTGACAGGAAAGCCTGGCCAAGGCAGTAGTGCCACCGGTGTTGCAATCGGTGAGGGCGCAAGAGGCTGCACCATCCAGTAAAGTGACATTTCCTAGGGTACACAATGCATTGTCACAATCGGCAAATCGGGTGTCGCTGGTACCGGCTTGATAGATAACCTTACAATCAGTGGCGCCATTGGTACAATCCAAATCTATGTAATTTCCGGCTGTACCGGATTCGGTACAGCCGGTAAGGGCACAACCGGTATTGCCGTCGATAAGGGTTCTAGTGCTATTGGTAGTACAGGTAGCATCTCCACAATCGGCATAATAAAGATCGACATTGGTGGCATCGTTATAAGCCAATTTGCAATCGCTAGTAGTGGGGCAATCAATGGAAATATAGGTGCCGGCGCTGATATTGGCGCCACAGCCAGACAGAGTACAACCAGTGTTACCATCCAAAAAGGTGATGGAGCCATTGGTACTGCAGGTAGCATCGGTGCAAACGGCCAAATAAAGATCGGTGTCGGTAACGTTGCGATAGGCAATTTTGCAATCGTTCGTACCGTTGGAACAATCGATGGCTGAGATATCACCTACATTATCGGTATTGTCGCAACCGGTGGCAAAGGTACAACTAGCGGCACCGTCAATGAGATTGATAGTACCGGTGGAGCAGGTTTCGGTGTTGCAATCTCCCATATACAAATCTGACGAGCCTCGGTAGACGGAGAACTTACAATCGTTTCCGCCATTGGAACAGTCAAGAGAGTGAGTTCCGCTATAGGAAGTGGTGGTGCTACAACCGGTTAGGGTACAACCGACGGAACCATCGACGATAGTTCGAGTGGCGACGTTGCAGGTTTCGGAATCGCAATCGATAAACATGAGATCGTAGCCACTGCCGGCATTCTCGTAATAAAGGATTTTGCAGTTTGTCGAACCTTGGGAACAATCCAGTGCGGGATTTACACCTGTGTCGGCGGCTTCCTCACAATTGGTGGCAGTGCAACCGGTACTGCCATCCAAAACCACAGTCCGACCGGTTAAACAGCTGGCGTCGTCACAGTCGCGAAACCTTAGGGATGAAGAGGTGGTGTCGTAGTAGGCCATCTTACAATTACTTCCGGTGGCGTCGCAGTAAATATCTAAACTAGCACCAAGCGTTTTGTTTGTGAGTTCGCCATCAATATATCTGGCCGTACCGGTACTGCAGGTGGCGTCACCACAATCGGCGAAACGAAGATCCTCATTGATGGCGGTAATACTGTAAACGACTTTACAGTCAGTTGCACCTAGTGAGCAGTTTATCGAAGTATCGTTGGTGTTGACCTCGGCTGTTGTGATACAGCCGGTTGGTCCACAACTTGTATAACCGTCAACTTCATAGCGAGTGCTGTTGGCACCGTCACAATTGGCACTATCGCAATCCACCAGATAAGTGACCGAGTTGGTATAAGAAGCATGACTAATTTTGCAGTCGGACCCGCCACCGGTACAATCGATGTCCGGCCGGTAACCAAGGTTGCCGGCGGTATCGCAATTTGAAAGAGCACAACCGGTGTTGCCATCCAGGAGAGTTTTGGTGCCATAACTACAGGTTTCATCTCCGCAATCCCCAAGGATTAAGTCATTATTATCCCAGCCCTGATAGACAACTTTACAATCGGCTCCGTTAACTGTATCTGATTTACAATCCAAGCTGCTTCTCATATAAACTCCGGTATCACAGCCAGTCAGAACGCAGCCGGCAGTACCATCTAGAATTCTTGTAACACCGTTGCTGCATGTTTCATCCCCACAGTCGGCAAAACTGATATCGTTATTGGTATCGTCAAAATAGGTGATCTTACAATCATCGGCGCCAGCCGAGCAGTCTATGGATGAATATGCTCCAGTGGTTTTATTGGCAGCCCCTGTAAGGGTATTGCCTGATGCCGCTCCATCTAAGGTACGGGCTGTTCCTCCACCGCAGGTTCCGTTACTGCAATCGGCAAATCTTAAGTCGCCGTTGGTGTTGTAATAACTGATCTTGCAGTCCGTTGCGTCCGAATGGCAGTCCATGGAAACATCTGTGCTATGGCCAGTGGTTGTTAAACAGCCGGTTAAAGGGCAGCCGGTGGCACCGTCCACTAGGTTACGCGTACCCTCGGTACAGCTTTCGTTATCACAATCGATAAAATACAAATCGTCTTCGCCGGCGTAGGCAATTTTACAGTTATTACTGCCGCCGACACAGTCAAAGCCGATGGCACTATCAGGAATACTGGTGGTTGTCTCACAACCAGTAATTTGACAACCAGTGTGACCGTCTAGAATCGTAATGGTGCCTACATCGCAAGCCGCATTGTCGCAGTCCATAAACATGATGGCCGAATTGCCATAGTCGTAGTAAGCAATCTTGCAGTTGTCGGCTGTGGGACAATCAACCTCGGCTTGAATACCCACTCTCCCGGCTTGTTTATCAGCGTCGAGATTGGCAATAACGGCTTCAAAGTAGGTGGTGTCGCCGGTGTATTTAGTGCCGTCAAAGTTGACAATACCAAGCGAATTGTCAGTGGGGGCATTGCCCAAAGTGGTTGAGGTGTAGTTTTGATCTGTGAGGTTTAATTGCTGTTGGATGATGGCAGTGTCAGCACTCAGTGAACCATTGTTTGACTTAGTGGAAACGTCGTGGGCCACGATGCCGTAACCTTCGTCCATATATAAGAGAGCTACGGGACCAGGGCCGACTGATTCGGTGTCGAGAGTGGGACCAGAAGTGGGAGAAAAAGTGGCCTGAGAGAAATTGGCGGCTACAGTACCGGTTTCCGCGACCGGATTGTTGTAGTAAATGTACAGGAGGTTAGTGCCGGTGTCGATGGTTGGCAAGAGAACATAGAAGTCGGTGGAGGCAGTGTTGCAAGCTCCGCCACCCGAGTCTATATAATATTGTAGGGTCTGGCCGGATTCAGTTAGGAACCTAGCGTCGCTACAGTCGGACTGCATTTTACCGGCTGAAATCAAAGTGGCGGTGTCGATATCAAATTTAACTTTTTTGTCGGTATCAGCACTGCCGGTATTTCCAAAAGTAACGGGGGTCATGTGAGTCCAGTCTTCGTTCCACCAGGTGGCTCTGGCCGGTTCCGGGGGTCGGGTTAGAAATAAAAACAATGGAATAATAGCTGATAATACAAGCAGAGTGGGGTAGTTGATTTTGAGTTTTTTGGGCATGGCAGGAAGTCCAGTTTCAGGACGAATTTTTACTAATAATTTACCCAGTTTCAAGAATTGACTTTTGAGGTGAAATGATATTTCTCGTTCAGATTTGTGAGGCATATGCAAAATCAGAATTTAATAACAGAACTTGCACTGTTGAGAGTTTTGATTTGGGTAGGAGTCAAAACATAGTTGTATATCCTCACGTCGTCGATTAATCCGTCAAAGAAGTTAGTACCGTCGTAGCCTATGTACAAGTCGGTAGCTACATCGGCGTCGACACCGGCTGCGCTGGTGCCGGTTTTAATGCCGTCTACGTAGTAAGTGGCTGTGGTGTCGTCGTTGGTGACAACTACGTGGTGCCAGGTACCGGTGAGGACTTTTGTTGACGCATCGTCTACTTGAGCTCCTACACCATCCCAATACACATCACCATCAGCATTGATACCCATTTCATATGAAGTACCTTTGGAAACGATTACGTTATCCGCTTCGTTTCCATCAGTTTTAACCCAGGCTGAAACGGTGAGACCGGAAGTCAGATCCAAAGCTGCAGTATCGGTTACGGATACATAATCATCGGAGTCGTCGAAGTGCATAGCATTGTTAAGTTTGCCGGTTTCAGGAGTGGTTTGCCCGGTACCGTTGGGGCAAGAGTCAGCGTGAAGAGCATTGGAAGAGGAGTCATAAACGGTGTCGGTTGAACAGTCAGCTGTCCAGGAGGATTCGTCAAATTTATACCAAGCGACCGCGGCTCCCCGGTTGAAGTCCCAGGCTATTTGGGCCGGAGTTCGAACATAGTCATATAATTTTACGTCGTCTATGAGACCATTGTAGACATTGGTGACGTCATAATAGTTGACGACTAACTTAGGGCGATAGGAGGCGGTGGTGGAACTGGAAGAGTGGAAGGTGATGGCTTCATTGGTTATACCCGCGATGGCAAAGCCATAATTTGCATTGACCATGTCCTCAAACTCAGTTTGGTCCAGGCTGATGTCGTGCTGAGTTCCACTGGCTTCACTTTGGGCTACAGTAACGCTCCCCATTTCGGTTGTGGAATAGTCGGTGCCGGAGATAAAACAGCCGGCATCGGGGCCGCCGTCATTGCCGGTATCTCCGGCCCAGCGAGTGGTGGTTGCGACTGCGTGATCCCAGGTGGCTGCGGCTTCGGTCCAGCTGGAGTTTGCGGACAAGACTTGGTAGATGCCTGCGGTCACATCCGAGAC
>Ga0208375_1004088_pt1 | contig 11781 bp, 14 predicted proteins | sample RifOxyD1_FD_184038 | JGI IMG/M metagenome (GOLD analysis project Ga0208375, IMG submission 184038) | Soil microbial communities from Rifle, Colorado - Rifle Oxygen_injection D1 (SPAdes) | ecosystem: Environmental > Terrestrial > Deep subsurface > Rock core/Sediment | place: Rifle, Colorado... | reverse complement strand
CCCGCCATACCCGCCCTCCCAGTTCTTCCAATACGATGGACGTAATCTTCTGGATTTTCAGGGAGATCAAAATTAATAACCAGTTCAATGCCTTTAACATCTATACCACGCGAAGCAATGTCGGTAGCCACAAGCACCCTGTACCTGCCAAGCTTAAACCCCTCTAGCGCCTCTTTTCTTTGGCCGAGCGATCTATTTGAATGTATTTCTGCGGCAGATATTCCAATATTGCGTAGATTACTACAAATTTTCTTTGCGCCAAATTTAATTCTTAAAAAGATTAAAACGCTTCCCTTATATTCTGTAAGCAGTTTTATTAATAGCGGAAGCCTTTGATCCCTTTTAACAACAAAAAGTTCGTGTTCGATATTTTCAGCTGTGGTTCCAGATTTAGCTATTTCCACCCTGACAGGAAGCTTCATATGATTGCTGGCAATTTTTACGATACCGTCTGGCATGGTTGCCGAAAACAGCATGGTTTGTCTGTCCTTGGGCACCACATGCAGTATTTTATTTAGCTGCGGGGCAAACCCCATATCAAACATTCTATCAGCCTCATCTAAAACTAAAATTGTAACGCCGTGCAGGCTTAGATTTTTTTGTTCAATATGATCAATAATTCTTCCCGGGGTGCCTATAATAACATGGGGATCATCACGTATTGTTCGCACTTGATGATAAGCAGGGGTTCCGCCGATTAATACTGCTGTTTTTATGCCAAACCCTCTCCCTATTTTTTGTATAGCTTCATTTACTTGCAGGGCTAATTCGCGAGTCGGCAATATAATTAATCCCTTTCCCTTTTCAGCTTTTAAAATTTGCTGAACCAAGGGAATGCCAAAAGCCAAAGTTTTGCCCGTACCAGTTTGAGCTATGCCAATAATATCTTTACCTTCAATAGCTGCAGGAATTGCCTTATGCTGTATCGAGGTTGGAGTTTTCAATCCCAATTTTAAAAGCACATCAAGAAGCTTTGGAGCTACCCCCAAACCGCCAAAAGTTACTTCCGCTTCATTCAATAAAGGTTTGCTTATTTGTTTTTGTGTCATAAAAAAATATGTGACCCGCTTTTATTTTAAAGGTCACATATTAACCATACATTAATATAATAGAAATGTCAAATAAAATAACCCGCGATCTTCTTATATAAAAAATCAAGCCCTAAGTGGGCTTGATTTTTGTCTGTCTGATACTTTTAGAGACGGGTTACGTTCGTTGCGTTGGGTCCTTTTGGAGAATCAGTTTTCTCAAAAGACACTCTGTCGCCTTCTTTCAACTCTTCGTAATTTACGCCTTTAAGTTCGTTCTTGTGAAAAAAGAGATCTTTTTCTTCTCCGTCAACGGTAATGAATCCGAACCCCTTTTCTGTCACAATTTTTTTAATTGTTCCTTCCATTGTTGTGTAATTTAATTAATATTTAAGGTTTTATCCTAAAGTTTAGCTCTAAATAAAGTCGACGAATTTTTATTAAGCAACTACTTTAATAGCTTAACATTTAAAAATCGATTCGTCAATTCAACTGCCGATCGGCCCTTTTGGCGTCAATTTCTTTTAAATATACCTTTCTAATGCGCACATTCTTGGGTGTAATTTCCACCAATTCATCGTCTCCAATATATTCCAAAGCCTCTTCCAGGCCCATTAGTTTGGGGGTGTTAAAATGCTCTGTATTGCCCTCGCCCTTTGATCTCATATTTGAGAGCTGCTTTGTCTTGCAAACGTTCACCCTTATATCCTCTGATCTTGAATTTTGCCCAACCACCTGGCCCTCGTAAACCTCTATTCCGGGCGCCAAAAACATTACCCCTCTGTCTTGTACGTTTTTTAAACCGTAAAGATTGGTTACTCCCGTTTCGCAGGCCACCAAAGAACCGTTATCGTCTTCTTTCCAGTTGTCCGGATCGGGAAGGTATTGAAAAAAAATCGTATTAATTATCCCCAATCCTTTGGTATCTGTTAAAAACTCGCTTCTGTAGCCAAAAAGGCCTCGCGTTGGAATTATAAACTCTAAAAAGATTATGCCATTATTGCTTCTCATTTCTTTTAACTCTCCCTTTCTGCTTCCTAATTTTTTCATTACCGCTCCCTGGTGTTTTTCAGGCACCTCAATAAAAACCTTTTCGTAAGGAGTCATTGTCTGTCCGTTTATTTCTCTTAAAATAACCTGAGGCCTTGAAACTTGAAATTCATAGCCCTCTCTGCGCATTCTTTCAATTAAAATTGCTAAATGCAGTTCTCCTCTTCCGGAAACCATCCAATTGCCCTTGTCTATTTCTTCCACCCTTAAAGACACGTCTGTTTCCAATTCTTTAAATAATCTTTCCCTTATCTGCCTGGTTGTTAAAAACTGCCCTTCCCGGCCCGCAAAAGGAGAATTATTAACCATAAAGTTCATCTTTACGGTTGGCTCTTCAATATTGATCAATGGGAGCGCTTCGGGGTTTTCCGGGTCTGCTATAGTTTCACCAATGGTGACATCCGGTATTCCGGCAATGGCAACAATGTCTCCGGCTTTCATTTCTGCCGCTTCAACCCTGTTTAAACCAGAAAAAGTCATTAAAGAAATTATTTTGTATTTCTTTTTCTGGCCCTGCCTGTTTATATTAACTATTTCCTGGCCGGCTTTTATCACCCCGTTATAAATTCTGCCGATTGCAATCCGACCCTTAAAGTTGTCACCGGTGATAGAAGTAACCAGCAACTGCAGAGGCTTTTCCGCGCTTGCAATAGGAGAGGGGATGTGCTGAACAATCGCATCAAACATGGGAATAATGCTTTCCATCTTATTTAAATCGGGCTTTAACCCCGCCTTTCCGTCTCGGCCTGAAGCATATAATACAGGAAAATTAAGGCTGTGCTCGCCCGCTCCTAACTCCAAAAACAATTCAAGGGTTGCTTCTAAAGCCGCTTCGGGCCGGGCGCCTTCTTTGTCTATTTTATTAATCACCACAATAATCTTATGGCCCATTTCCAGGGCTTTTTTCAACACAAATCTGGTTTGGGGCATAGGACCCTCTTTTGCGTCAACCAAAAGCAAGCAGCCGTCTGCCATATTTAAAACTCTTTCCACCTCGCCGCCAAAATCTACGTGGCCGGGAGTATCAATTATATTTATCTTTGTCTTACCATATTGCACCGAGGCGTTTTTAGAAAAAATGGTGATTCCTCTTTCTCTTTCTAGCTCGTTGCTGTCCATTATACATTCCTGGCCCGTATCGTCTTTATTCATCTGGGTTTTTGACTGACGCAAAAGCGCGTCCACTAAAGTGGTTTTTCCGTGGTCAACGTGAGCAATTATTGCAATGTTTCTTATGCTGTTCATAGTATGAAAATTAATTATACATCAAAATTCTATTAATGTCAAAGAAAGGCACAATAAATCCTCGAAATCACAAAAAAATCCCCGTTTAAGAAGACTTTTGAACAAATATTACTTTGCAACCTCCTTTGCTTCTTTAGAATCTCTTATGGTGTTTATATCCTATCTTACCAAAAAACCGCCTAATTGGCGATTCTTTTATTATGCAAGCTATCTCTTAAAATACTTCTTCCCCTTTAATTGATCGGGCAGATAATCTTCTTTAGAATATTTTTCGTAGCCCTTTCCATAATTCAGTTCCTCCATAAGCTTTGTTTCCGCATTCCGCAACCTTAAAGGAATAGGCAGATTTCCGTACTTCTTTGCATCTTCCATTGCGGCCATATAGGCGCTATAGGAACTTCTGTCTTTTTTGCATTGGCAGAGATAAGCAACGCCGTGGGCCAGGTTAATGCCGCACTCTGGCAATCCGATAACTTCTACAGCTCTGAACACGTCGTTGGCTACGACTAAAGCCGTGGGCTGGGCCAGTCCAATGTCTTCGGAGGCAAAAATAACCATTCTTCTGGCAATGAATTTGGGGTTTTCTCCAGAATCGATCATTCTAGCTAAATAATACAGGGCGGCATCCGGCTGGCCGGCTCTCATGCTTTTAATAAAGGCTGAAATGGTATTGTAATGCTCTTGTCCCACCTTGTCGTATCTTAAAAACTTTGACTGCAGGGTGTTTTTTAAATTTTCAATCGTTATTTTTTTATAAAGCTCGTAGGTGTTTTCCAGCATGGTAATGGCCTGCCTTGCGTCTCCATTTGCCATATTAACCAGCCAATCAACTGATTTTTTGTCTAATTTAAATTTGGTACGCTTAATAATAATCTCCATTTCTTTGTCTGAAAGCTCGTATAAAACAAATATCCTACAGCGAGAAAGCAGGGGGGCGATTATTTCAAAGCTCGGGTTTTCCGTAGTGGCGCCGATTAAGGTTATGTCCCCCCTTTCCACGTAAGGAAGCAGAAAATCCTGCTGTGATTTATTGAAGCGGTGGATTTCGTCCAAGAATAAAACCTTGGGATAGCCTTTTGTATCTTCCTCGATTATTTTCCTAATATCCGCTTTGCCCGCAGAAACCGCAGATAATTCGTAAAGTTTGGCATTTAAGCTTTTAGCATATATTTTTGCCAGAGTTGTTTTTCCGGTTCCCGGCGGGCCCCAAAAAACAAAAGAGAACAAATGCTTTTGCTTTATGGCAACATTTAAAGGTTTTCCCGCGCCAACCAAATGGTCTTGCCCTACGAACTCTTCTAAGGTATTGGGCCTTATTCTTGAAGCTAATGGTTCCATTGATTCACTCTACCAAAAGCCGTCCAAATAAAAAAGGCGTCCTGAACTAACAGAAACGCCTTTTTGTTTTTTTAATCCATACTGTCAGAAGTCCGCCATAATCCCGTCTCTTATTCTTAAATCGCCAAAAGGTTTTGGCACAATAATGCCACAGTTGGGATCGCCAAGAAGGTCGGGCTCCAAAAGAGGAGAAGCCGGCAGCAATCTGCCGTTTTCTTTAAAGGTTACATTTGAGCTTAAAAGCCACGCAAACCAGGCCTCGGGATTACCCTCTCCCGGCCCGTCGATCATAGACTGAATACTATCAGGGTTCAACCAGTTCTTGGCTTGCCCAAGGAATACAACCCGAAAAGATTCCGGATTGTTTCCAAACGCCTCATCAAGGGGGCCGATTCCGCAATTCATTGAAAAAAGAAACTGGCTTCCATCGGGAATGCACGCTTCCTCTAACAAGGGGTTTTTGGCCACTCCAAACCATTGAATGCATACCCATGGTTCTTTTTCTTCCCCTTCATCGCCCAACTCTGCCACTCGGATTGTAGGGAAATCAACGTTTTTGGCGCAAATCCGATGTTCTGGCAAGAACCATCCCCGGCGGAGGTCTTTTAGTATTTGGTCGATTGGCTTTAAAAGGCCGGGGGAGCCGTCAGAAATAGTATAAACTCCTTCTTTTTTACAAAAGATCAACTCGCGGCTTCTTTGCGACAAAACAACCCTTTCACCGTTTACGAAAAAGCTTCTTCGTTTGCGTTCAACGGTAATATCGACTTCTTTACCGTCGCCACCGTTAAGGCTTTTTCGAAGAACTGCCCTTGCCTTAAAAGATGTCTCAAAATCATCCTGTATATCTTCTGGTTTCTTGAACATATACTCTCCTTTCTTGCAATATGAATTTATGTTAATTTGCTGAATAATAAAAAAGCATACTTTGGATATGCTTTTTTGTCAACGACTGTAATCAGCTCAGCCTACGAAAAGATAATAGAGTTTATTTACCACAAGTCTTTTTTTAGTTTATTTGCGCAAAAAGCACCACGTAATTCTTGCCGTATGCTTTGGCGCATTTTGGGCAGGTAGTGTATGAAAAATACAGCTTTTTTATCTTTCTGCCTTTTTTTTCAACGTATTCCTTCATTTCCTGCGCCCATTTACCGGCGTTTTGATACGGCCCCTCAAATACTTTGGTAAGAAATATTCCTGAAAGCGCTGCCATTTGCGCGCCCGGAACATTTTTTAAAACATCAATATAAATATCCGCGCCCCAAAGAGATTTTTCGTCAGTAAGCATTAACTGGTACTGTGCTTTGGCCCCGGCTTTTTCTATTAAGGCCATGTTTTTTGTGATTTTTTTGCCCATATTGAGCGGCATGTGCAAAAAGCTGGTTATGTGGTCTTTCACAAAAATTTTATCTTTCCATGTAATTTCTTTGTCCTGCCACGACTCAGGATTGAACCTAGAACAGCACCCTGTTTCTGATTGTTCGTAAAGTTTATCCATATTTTTATAATTAGTTATTTTAAAGCTTTTTTCTTGCTCAAACCGACAATAATTGGCAAAATAAAAGTTAAAATGTAGTAAAGATAAACATCTAATTTGTAGTACCCGTCAGCTGGCTTAAGGGCTTTTACAAGAAAAAGGTAATCAAATACAATCGCAATTAACGCCCAAACAACTGCTAATAATAAATAATACTGAAACGATTCGCCTTTTACTTTTTTAAACAAAACCCAAAGCGTTAATACTGTACCGATGGGCATAATAATCCAGCCGATCATTGATGGCGACACGATTGAAAAAAGCACCATGCCAAGGCCATAGCCGATAAGCCAGAGGATAAAACCCCAGCCAAGCGCATCTTTGTAAAATTGTTTTGCCATATTTTTTTTAATTATAGTAATAAATATAGACCAAACACGCCATCTTCTTCCGATTCAATTCTCATATTTAAAGTATTAATAATTGATATTAATTCTTTTTTGAATTCTAATAATGACTTACTAATGGTTTCCGCTGTGGCATATTTTTCCAAAAAACCAATTACAACTTTACCGATTTCATCCATTTCTTTAATAAACTTTTTAGTGGTGTCTACTTCTTCTCCTCTTTTAATCTTCTTCTCCAAATAATCGGGATAAAATGTTTCATTCTCTAGCTTTAAATGTTCTAATAAATCGTTTTTAAATTTTGTTAAATTTAAAACAATTTCATCGCCCAGGCCCCCCACTTCTATCTTCTCAAGCACTAAAGACAAATCGGCTTGAAGTGCACGATGCTGATTTTTAAGTGTTAAAATTAAACCTTGTGAATTTATTGTTTTGTTCATATTTTTATAATTATTAAACTAAATATCTTTAAGTTATCTTACCAAAAAACCGCCCTTTTGTAGAGGCGGTTTTGTGTATAAATCTATAAGAATTATTATTTTAACCATATCTAGATTTCTTATATTCCGGTTTTGCTTTTTTGGGTTGAATTTCCTTTATTCTTTTTTGAAGTTGCTTAATGCACGAATTTACTATTTTTATACCCCTAGGAGCGTTATATGTTAAATGTGCGGCCTCTATAACAATATCCGCCAAAGCAATGCCGAATAATTCCGCCCTAGCTGTTTTTTTCATTATATCTCTCCCTCCTAATGGTTGATTAATCGTTTTTAAAGGCCCTATTTTAAACTAAAAAAAGCATACTTTATATATGATATTTTGTCAATGATTATAAATTATTATCAACTTTGGCTTACCCTAACGGACGATTTTAAAAACTTGAGGTAGGAGGATGTATTTGGAAGATCAGAGATAATTTTATGACAAATAAAAAAATAATGGGTTTTTCGGTATAAAAAACCTATTTTATTATCTTTATCGCTTTACCTTCTATTAGGGCTCCTGTGATTTTCTTGTAAGCCGAGGATAAAATTCTCTGATAAGTACTCTGGGAGGTATTCATCTTTTTAGCTGCCGCTTCTTGTTCTAAATCTTTTATATTTCTTAATCTTAAAGCTTCAACTTCTTCGGTGGTTAATTCAATCACATCTAAATGCCTCATTGGCACGCCCTGAGGCTTAAAATAAGTTACATTGGGATTAAATTTAATTCTTCGGCAAAGTCTTGGTCTAACCATAATAATTGAAATAATTAAAATTTAATGATATTTTATAATGAAAGAAGGTCTTCCCGGCCCTCTCAAAAGAAAGAGCCGGGCTCTCGGCCTTCTTTTATTTTTGCTGATCCTTAAGAGCGGCCTTTTCTTCACGAATTGCAGCTAATTCTTCTTCAAGCATCTTTTCTTCGTCTTCTAAGGCGACGATTTCGTTTTTGGGAGAAATAAATCTCCTAAATCCAAAACCCCCATTCCAACAACCACAACCACGTCTCATGTTTCCACCACAATGGCCCAATCCTCGACCAGTTCTGGGACCTTGTCCTGTAGGACCAGTTCCGTCTAACTTTGGCATAGTTTTTTATAATAATTAAATCTTTATTAATGAGAGGAACGACCTTTTATAACTAACTCCTCTATTATGAATATATACCCATAACAATGGCCTGTCAATACCTAAACCGTAACTAAAAAACTATCCCTTTTACGAGGCGGTGTGCATAAAGTTATATTAATCTTGGCTCGCTCTGGGGGCAATTTTAGAACCTTAAAGCGGAAAAGGCATATTTAAACAGCCCGGGCCCGTATTGAAACAAATAAAAGAGTTAATGGGTTCTTTAGTATAAAAGATAATCTATTTTATTCATTTGTTCCTGGTTTTATTTGCGCTTTAACATATGGCGCCAAAGTAACATCCCAAAATTTATACATTTTTTCATATTCATATTGGCAGCGTTCTGCCCGATCTTGGGGCAAGCCATAAGTTCCCACAAAATAATTAAATTTTTGCGGGTTGCTGCCGTAAACCCAACATAAAATATTATAATATCGCTGTTGGTTTAAAGCGTGCTCGTCCCAAAAAGCATAACCCGGGCCTATTTCAGAACTTGTAATATAAAAATAATTAGCTCCGGTAATTGCGGCCTTGGGTCCGTCTTCGCCAAAACCTGTTAAAATTACAGAGGCCAGCTGATCAGCCACATCTTCTTCCTTTCCGGAATAAGTTAAGTCATATATGTCTATCATCCCGTGCCCTAGTTCATGGAAAAGAATAAAATAAGCGGCACCAGTCACAGCTCTATCCACTTCCTTTTTCGTGTTAACAATATAGGAAAAATTTTGAGTAAAATTTTCTAATAGTTCATCGCATATAACTATTTTCTTTTCGTCGGAAGTGTAATAGGCATTAATAAAACCGCACTCTTCAATAACAATCGGGAGGTCGTTCTTTAGTATAAATGCCCTGTTCAAAAAAGCAGCTATGCCTTCAAAGCCCTGGGAACTTTCAAGAAGCTTGTTGTATTCGGTGTATCTAGGATTCTGTGTTTTACCATAGACAATTTTGAAATCCCCCGTATCTTCAAAAGCGAGCTTTTTGGAGGAACCAGAATGATCTGACGTTTCATTGGCTCCTATGTAATAAAAAAGCCCAACCACAAGAATTACAACTGACAAAATAATTCCTTTCTTTTTGCTCATATTAATATATTTTACTGCGCCTATGGGTAAATAACAAGAATATGAAACCAAAAAGTCGCCCCTTGAAAGAGACGACTTTTGAAATAGTTAGGTATCTATTATTCAATTATTTATTGAACATTTTTACCAACCATCCAAACAAGCTGAATTTACCCTCCTGTTCTTTAATGAAATTCTCTATTTTTGCCTGTTCCTGCTCTAATACTTGTATTTGTGCCTGAATTTCTACCGTATTGGTAGCATTTTGGATTGTCCTGTTTAGCTGGTCTATCCTGTTCCTAGTCTGAACTATTTCACTTCTTAATACGCCAAGGTTTTTATAATCCGAGCCAATTAAAAATGTTTTTATCTTGCTCCTTGATTGGATTTTTTCAATCGCCTTGGTGGTAGTTGCATCAGAATCATTTTGCTGCTGGGCAATAACTCTAACTTGTTGCCCTATCCCACCTTCTGTACTACTGGACGCTTCCTTAAGGGCTTGGACAAAATTTGCAACTGTACTCCTGTGCTCTTCAACATTCATCTGCCCAGTCTGTTTTTTTATGTTTTTTTCGGTAGAAGTTTCACTTTTTGCTATAGTAAAAGAGGTTAAAGAAAAAATTGCGGCGATTGCCAATACTAAAGAGGCTACAAATAACGAATTGTTCTTAATTTTTTGCATAGTTTTTTGTGTATTAATTAAAAAGTATCCGACCTTTACTCTTATTTTACCAAAAAACCGCCCCGTTGTAAAAGCGGTCCACATATAAAGCAATGTAGACTTTAGTGTGCTCATATTAAAATTTATTTAATGACAATTTCTTAACTAAAACTCATCCAAAAAAACCAGGCGCCAATGAGAAATATAACGCCGCCCCAAAGTATCTGCCCGCCCTTGAACATCTGGGCTTTTTTATTAACACGATCAGGAAACCCAATTTTTTCAATTCCCTTTATTAATGTGGTCCATCCTAAAATAGTAACCGCAATTCGCCAGTCGGCGACCCAGATATTATGCGAAACCACGGTAGCCAAGCCCAGCAAAAAGGTAATATAACCGGTAGAAATAGTAATGGTTTTGTCTTCAGTGTACTCTATAATTCTACCTAGTAACTTTGCACCAATAGACATTGCACCAAGAATCATAAAAAGACTTCCCCAAAACCTTGCTAAAAAGATTGTGATTTCCATGTTATTTAATTATTAATGCCAAGCTTTATTTTTATTCTATCAAAAAACCGCCTGAATGGCGATTTTTCTTAGTCCCACGTTAAAACCTATTTTATTAACTCAACCATTAAGCTCTCAAGAGCAATGCCGTGATACTGTTGTTTGCTGATCTCCTTGTTTTCAGACAAAATATGAACTCCAAAACCCGCTTTTTTTATTTTATCCAAATAATCCTCTTTCAATAGCGCACCAGCTACACAGCCAGTTAATAAATCTTTATCTTCTCTCTGCTCTTTTGAAAGTTCTTTTAATAAAACAATGTCTGAAATATACATTTTTCCGCCTTTTCTCAAAACTCTGTGTGCTTCCTTGAATGTTTTTGTCTTGTCTGGCGTAAGATTTATTACACAATTGGTTATTATGATGTCTACCGAATCATCTTTAACTGGCAATTTTTCTATTTCCGCCAAAACGAATTCCACGTTTTTGGCGCCTATTTTTTCGGCATTCAATTTGGCCTTACTAATCATTTCTTTTGTCATATCTACGCCAATAACCTTACCGTCTTTGCCAACTTTTTTAGAAGCTAAAAAACAATCAAATCCAGCCCCACAACCCAAATCCAAAACAATATCTCCTTCTTTTATTTTGCTAATGGCTACCGGATTTCCGCAGCCCAAACCAAGATTCGCCCCCTCCCCAATTAAAATGTCACCATCTGAATATCCTATACTTTTTGAAATATCTTTACTGTTGTTACAACTGCAACCGCACCCAGAATTCTTAGTGGCTATTTCTTTATATTTATCTTTAACGATTTTTTTTATTTCTTCGGGATTTTTCATAACATCATCTTAACAAAAAACTACCCGATTGAAAAGATAGATTGAAAAATCATGGCTCGCCCTAACGGACGATTTTAGAACCTTGAAGTTGGAGAAGATATATAAATATCCCGAAGTGGTTTTGGGACAGATAAAAGAATTTGTTAGATTATGTTATGGCCTGGTTAACCTAAAAAAATATCTTAACTAATGATTAATTAAAAGATTTTTAGCGGTTTCCAGCTAGCCGCCAATTTTTCCGTTTTTGACATTACCGATATCAAGCATATAAGCCTTGTCCACATTAACAGTTTTTTCCGTAAAAACTACCTCGGGGATATTTTTCAAACCATTCATTTTTGTAAACCCGGATTTTTCTGCCAAATCATGCTGAAAAGTAAGCATCAGCACGTATCGAATGCCGATGACTTTGGCATCTAAAATACACGCCTTAGTCAATTCTAAGCCCATTCCTCTTCCTTGATATTTCGAATGAACCACCAAGGCAATGATTTCCGCCCATTCTTTGTTCCAAATTTTCAGGGCGACACAACCCATCACCTTGCCA
>Ga0208375_1004087_pt1 | contig 11781 bp, 12 predicted proteins | sample RifOxyD1_FD_184038 | JGI IMG/M metagenome (GOLD analysis project Ga0208375, IMG submission 184038) | Soil microbial communities from Rifle, Colorado - Rifle Oxygen_injection D1 (SPAdes) | ecosystem: Environmental > Terrestrial > Deep subsurface > Rock core/Sediment | place: Rifle, Colorado... | reverse complement strand
CCCTCAGGAAGCGTATCCAGGAGTTTTGAAGATTTACCAATGTAGCCGAGCTCTCCCTCCACCAATACCTCTCTCCCGCAGGCGCGCGCGTGAGAAACACAGTCTCTCGTTTTTGAAATATTTTCCGCAAGGGGAAGCTCGGCGCCGTCAAAAATCACGGCATCAAAACCCGCATCAATCGCCTCTTTTACCCGCTCCACCGAGTAGCTGTGATCGGCATTGAGAAAAATAGGATAATTCTCCCCTTCCCGCAGACTTTTAATTAGCGCCACACATTGACGTACGCCAATGAAGTCGCGCTCCCCTTCAGAGACGCCGATGACCACGGGGAGCTTGAGTGCGCGGGCAGCATTCCATACACCATGGAGCCCCTCAATATTTGAGATATTAAAGTGCCCAAGCGCAACTCCTCTTTTTTCCGCATCGGCAAGCGCCTCGCGTAAAGTCAGCATCCTCCTATTCTAGCACAGAGCAGGCCATGCTATAATCCCGTCATGAGAGACCTTGATTTTGTCGCCATCGGCGACATTGTGGTAGATGCCTTCATCCGCCTCACCCAAGCAGATGTGTACACGCAGGAGGGAGTAGAGCGGCTCTGCCTCATCAACGGAGCCAAGATTCCCTACGAGTCGCTTACTGTGATTCCCGCTGTGGGAAACAGCCCCAATGCCGCCGTCGCGGCGGCGCGGCTCGGGCTCGCAAGCGGCCTCGTGAGCGACCTCGGCGCCGATGAATACGGCACAGAGTGCCTGCAGGCGCTCGCGGAGGAACACGTTGACAGCTCGTTGGTCAAGAAGCACGAAGGGAAGCGGACTAACTACCACTACGTGCTCTGGTACCGCGATGAGCGCACCATCCTCATCAAGCATGAAGAGTATCCCTACGCCCTGCCGGAGCTTGGCGCTGTGCGCTGGATTTACTTGAGCTCCTTGGGAGAACAGTCTTTTGCCTATCACGAAGCGATTGCCGCGTATGTAGAAACGCATCCGGGCACCAAGCTCGCCTTCCAGCCCGGAACCTTCCAAATCAAACTTGGTGCTAAAAAACTTTCTGCGCTCTACAAGGCCAGTGAAATTTTCTTCTGCAATACTGACGAAGCGCGTATTATCTTGGGAGGGAGTCGGACTCGCCGCGGCGAGTCCGACTCCCAAGATGGCATCGCGCCTGCCTTGTCGGCAGACAGGCTCGCACGCGCACTATCTGCACTGGGACCAAAAATCGCCGTTATCACCGACGGACCCCACGGCGCGTACTGCTATGACTCGCATACGGGCACGGCCTACTTCATGCCGCCATACCCAGACCCTAAACCCCCTTTTGAGCGCACTGGCGCAGGAGACGCTTTCTCATCCACCTTCACTGCCGCGCTTGCGCTGGGAAAGAGTATTGAAGAGGCGCTCTCGTGGGCCCCTATTAACTCCATGTCTGTTGTGCAGAAAATCGGCGCGCGCGGGGGACTCCTTAAGAGAGCTGAATTGGAACAATTACTTGCCGTTGCCCCATCCTCATTTATCCCGGAAAAGCGCTAGCACAGGCGCGAGAGAAGGTTCTGCGTCGCTTGTACGATCCCCTCCTCATCAAGGCCGTATTCGTGGATAAGCTCCTTTGGTTCGCCGGACTGGCCAAATTGGTCTTTTACTGCCACCATCTCCATACGCATGGGATGGAAGTTAGCGAGGAGCTCTGCAATTGCGCCGCCAAGTCCGCCGTGTATCTGGTGCTCTTCCACCGTCACAACCGCGCGAGCATCTTTTACTGCGTCTAAAATTGTTTTCTTGTCCAGTGGCTTTATGGTAGAGACGTTCACCACCGTTGAGGAGATATTCATGTCTGCGAGCGTCCGCGCGGCGCGGAGCGCCTGGTACACAAGCCCGCCGCAAGCAAAAAGCGCCACATTTGCCGCGCCTCCTCCCCAAAGGAGAGAAGCGCTTCCTATTGTAAATGGTGTATCATCCGTACTGATGACAGGACTCTTTTCGCGTGCCAGACGGATATACACTGCGCCCTTATGCTGCGCCGCCGCACGTGTTGCCTTGCGTGCCTCAATAGCATCCGCCGGCACAATGACCGTCATACGCGGGAGCACACGCATGAGCGCAATGTCTTCAAGCGCCTGATGCGTTCCTCCGTCCGGACCAACAGAGACGCCGGCGTGCGATCCGATAATTTTTACGTTTTGATCGTTGTAGCAGATGGTCGTCCGTATTTGCTCCCAGTTGCGCCCGGGATTAAACATGGCGTAGGAGGTCATGAAGGGAATCTTCCCCATGGCAGCCATGCCAGAAGCAACTGCGGCCATGTTCTGCTCGCCAATGCCCATCTCAATAAAGCGCTGCGGATACTCTTTTGCAAAGAGGTCTGTTTTTGTTGATTCCTTCAGGTCCGCGCAGAGCGCAACAACATGCTCATTCTCTTTTCCTGCAAGCAAGAGTCCTTCACCATAACCCTTGCGTATCGGCTCTTCAACTATACCCACATCAAAAAGATGAGGGTTCAGATGTGCTTCCGTTCGTAGGCGGTATTCACTCATGTTCGCTTTTAATTTTCCCTCCTAGACTGCGCAATTCAGCGAGCGCACGTACTGCCTCCTCGCGCGAAGGCGGTTTGCCGTGCCATTCATACTTGCCCTCAAACTCGGGCACGCCCTTTCCGGGTACGGTATAGGCGATGATGAGCGTGGGTTTCCCAAAGACTGCTTTGGCCTGCTCCACTGCCGCATCAATATCGGCAAAATCGTGTCCGCTTACTTCAATCACATGCCAGTTGAACGCTTCCCATTTCTCCTTCAAAGGATCCAGAGGCATGACATCCTCCGTATAGCCGTCAATCTGTATGTAATTGCGGTCAATGATGGCAATAAGATTGTGCAGCTCTTCGCGTGCGGCCAGCTGTGCCGCTTCCCACACTTCGCCACACTCCTGTTCCCCATCGGACATGAGCGCATAAAAGTAACGGCGTGAAGTTCTCCCATTATCAATCCGGTCAGCAAGCGCCATGCCGACAGCTTGCGAAAGGCCAGAACCGAGGGGACCGGAACTTGTCTCAAGTCCGGGGAGCCATTCGCGGTGCGGATGCCCTTGCAGGCGGGACTTGAATTTCCGGAGCGTCTTGAGCTCTTCAATCGGGAAGTAGCCGGCATGGGCCATGGCCGCGTAGAGCACTGGCGCAATGTGGCCGTTGGAGAGCACGAGGCGGTCGCGCTCGCTCCAAAAGGGATTCTTGGGATCGTGTTTGAGCGCATGGAAAAAGAGATAGCTGAAGATATCTGCCATACCCAAGGGCCCAGCGGTATGGCCGGAGCCCGCCTCAAGGAGCGCCTCTATGATGGAGCCGCGGATCGCGTTCGCCTTCTCCGAGAGAAAGCGGACTTTCTCATCGTGCAAATGTGCCATGGGCTAGTGAGTGACGATAGCGTAAAGCTCTTCAAACGCCGCGCGCGGATCTTCTGCAGAGAAAATTGCGGAACCGGCGACTAAGCGCGTTGCTCCCGCATCAATAAGACGCTCTGCGTTTTGATTTGATACGCCTCCGTCAACACTTATTGTAACAAATGGGCACTGCGCCCGCAAAATTTTTATTCTTTCATACACACGTTCGTCAAACGGAGCGCCGTAGGAACCGAGAGATGCAACGCTCATCAGCTGAACTGAACAAATGCGATTCATGTAAGGCATGAGTTTTGCAATGGGAGTATCAAGGGTAAGCGCAACGCCAAGTTCTACGCGCGAGGTGTGCGCAAACAAAATGATTTTCTCCATCTCCTGCGTTGCCTCAATATGCACATACACCCTTTGGACAGCGTCTATCCATTCTCCAATGACCGTCTCTGGCTCTCGTAGCATCAGGTGTGCCTCATATTTAGGTGGACACCCGAGCTCCACAAGCTCTAGTGGGTTATTCCAGGTCTCCGGACTGGCGAAACTGCCGTCTGCAATATCCAGCTGCGCCCACGGCGCAAAGCCGCGCACGAGCGCAATTTTTTCACGAACTTCATTAAAATCGCGCGCAATGATTGAGGGAATGAGTGCGCGTTCAGAACTCATTTTCTGTCATGGCGACGGCGCCGTCCAGCTTCAGATTCCTGCGCTGGTAACGTTCATCCTCTGACGCATCAGTGGTCAACCAGAGCTGGAGAGCGCGTTTAGAGTCCTCCGCAGAGATGAAGCGCGCGCCGAGTGCGAGCACGTTGGCATCGTTGTGGACGCGGGAGAAACGGACAATGTCCTCATGGTAAGAGTAGAGCACTGCGGCGCGCACGCCGCGGACGCGATTGGCGCACATCGCCTCACCCTGCCCCGAGCCGCCAATGACGATGCCGCGGCTCCCGGCGGGGTCGCTCCCGACTTGTTTTGCGACAATGGTTACCACATCAGGGTAATCGTCATCCTCATTAAACTCAAAGAATCCCTCGTCGTGCACCGTATACCCCTCGGCCTTGAGAAATTCCTTTAGCTCGCGCTTAAGTTCATATCCTGCATGGTCCGCTGCGATGAAGATTTGCATACTATTTATATTTTTCTAAAATACGCTCTCCCGAAGGGATATCGCTATATCAACCTCCCCGCCTTAATCACGTGGTTAATAAGCGCGTAGGTGTAGCCGCTCTCATTGTCATACCAGGCAAGAACCTTTACGAGGTTGCCGATTACGCGGGTAAAGGCGAGGTCTACTATAGATGCGTAGGGAGTGCCGAGGATGTCCGACGAGACGAGCTGCTCTCCGCTCACGGCAAGAAGTTTTTTCCAGCGCTCCTCTCCTGCCGCGCGCGTGAGGATTGCGTTCACTTCATCCTTAGTCGTTTCGCGCGAGGCAATAAAGGTGATATCGGCCACCGAACCGACGAGCACCGGCACGCGCAGGGCGATGCCATCAAACTTGCCCTTAAGCGCCGGCACCGCTTCCGTCACCGAGATTGCCGCGCCCGTTGATGAGGGAATGATGTTCTGCGCCGCCGCTCTCCCCCGCCGCCAATCTTTTGCATCCGGAGCATCCACGAGTTTCTGCGTTGCGGTGTAGCCGTGCACCGTGTTAAGCATCGCCTTGTCAATGCCGATTGCTTCGTGGAGCACTTGGATGACCGGGCTCGCCGCGTTGGTGGTGCATGAGGCATTAGAGCTGATACTGCAGTTTTTGAGCGCGTCCTCATTAATGCCGAGGAGCACTGTGGCGCCCTTTGCCGCGCCCGTTGGGTCCTCCTTTGCGGGCGCGGAAATCACCACGCGCTTGGCGCCAGCCTTAAGGTGGAGAGCCGCTTTATCATAGCGCTCAAAGAGCCCCGTGCACTCCACGACCACATCAATGGCATGTTCCTTCCATGGTAATTGTTCCGGGTTCTTCTCTTGGATAAAGATGATCTCTTTCCCTGCCACCACCAAGCGTCCATCCATGGCGCTTACTTCAAAATCTGCCTTGCCATAGGCAGTATCGTAGCGCAGGAGGTAGGCAAGATTTTCAAGGTCGCCGAGGTCGTTAACGGCAACGATTTCCACATCAGGATTGTCGTGCGCGATGCGCACGAATGCTCTCCCGATGCGTCCAAGCCCGTTGATTGCCACGCGGATGGGATGTTGGTCTTCCATAGCGCTATTGTAACTTAGATGCGTTCACGCAACAATCGCGCGAGAACCTCTGGATTGGCGCGCCCGCCGCTTGCCTTAATTCCCTCCCCGATGAGCCGCTGAAGCACGCTCTCCTTGCCACCCTTGAACTCTGCAACAAGCTCTGGGTGCGCGGCAATGACTGTATCGGCAAGCGCGCCGAGAGCGCGCTTGCCGCTCTCTTGCAAGAGCCCCGCCGACTCTGCAAGCGCATGCGGGTCAGCGTCATGTGCGGTTATCTTCGCGAGTAGGTCCTTGGCGCCGCGCGAGGAGAGCTCTCCTCGCGCGGCCATGCGGATGAGTTCGGCAAAGTGCGCCGGATCAGGAAACGCTATCTGCGCGTCAGTCTTGCGCATCCCTGCGAGATCTGAACTGATGTAGTTTGAGGCAAGCGCAGCGAGTGCGGCGTCCCCTCCAAGTGCCGCGCTCACCTGATCAAAGTAAGCGCCAAGCGTCTCATCTGCCACGTACATCTCCACATCCTCCGCCTTAATGCAAAGCGCAGTGAGCCGCTCGCGCTTCTGCCACGGGAGTTTGGGCAGGCTCTCTCTCAAATTTTTGAACTCCTCAATCTGTGATATGCGCAGTGTAGGCAGGTCGGGGTCGGGAAAGTAGCGGTAGTCGTGCGAGGACTCTTTGCTCCGCTGAGAGAATGTTACTCCTTTTGCTTCATCCCAGCCGCGTGTCTCTTGAACAATACTCTCTCCCGCTTTCAGTGCATGAGTTTGCCTCTGTATTTCGTACTCAATTGCCCGTTCAACAGAGCGGAATGAGTTAAGGTTTTTAACCTCCACCTTCGTACCTAATGTAAGCGGAGCCCAAGGCAAATTCTGATCGGCGTCGGAGCCCGTCAGCAGACGGGTAAAGGCGGCAGAATTTGCCTTGGGCGAAGCGAGCGAGATGTTCGTCTCCACACGCATCTCTCCCTTCTCCATATTCGCCTCCGAGGCGCCCAGCGTGCGCAATACGAGCTGCAGCTCGCGCGCAAAGTCTGCCGCCTCTTTTGCGCTCTGTATCACCGGCTCGCTCACCAGCTCCATTAAGGGCACGCCGGCGCGGTTAAAGTCAATGAGACTTTCGTCCCCTGCCCCGTCATGGGTAGAACGCGCAGTATCCTCCTCCAAGTGAATGCGCGTAAGCGCCACTCCAGAGAGCATCCCGCCTATGACAAGCGGATAACGGTATTGGCTCAACTGATAACCCTTAGGGATGTCGGGGTAGAAGTAGTTCTTGCGGTCGAACTCGCTGTAGTCGGCAATGGCGCCGCCCACGGCAAGGCCCACGCGCAGTACCTGCCGCACCGCCTCTTTGTTGATGACGGGCAGGGTCCCGGGATGCCCCATGCAGACAGGACAGATGTTGACGTTCGGGCGCGTCTCGTCCGGGTCGTTTTTGGACGAACAAAACATCTTGGTCTTTGTTTTGAGCTCGGCATGGATCTCCATGCCGATGGCGGGGACGTAGTTCATGACTGGGATGCCACGTGTTTCTGGATTAATTGGATATAGTGATTATACAGTGGAATAAATTCTTTATTCGTAAACGTATTCTTGAATTGAGAAAATGGTAAATCCAAAAGCTGTTGCAGTTCATGCAACAATTTCTGCATTTGCTCTAACTTTTTTAAGATAAGGTCATGCGACATGAGCGTGCATCATGGCGTCCCTGCGTATGCGTCTAAATTTTGCCGTATCTTGGTACTCCTTCATTGCGCGAACTTTGAATCTAATACAATCAAACGTGTCGCCTTCTATAAGCTTCCCCGCTCGCGCAACTTCAAATTTTAGCATTGGTGAAGCGGTATACAGGTCAACGAGGTCAATCTTGTCTTCATTAATACTTAGTTTTGATGAAATGTAGCCAGACAAATTCGTACGTAAAGAAAGCGAAAGTGGCTTCTCTGTAAGTACGCCAAAATCAAAATCGGACATTCCGGTTGCTCCGTTCTTAACCTGTGAACCAAAGGCGATGATGAGTGGTCTTTTCATAGAGGCATTGTAACACACCTTCTTAAATTCCTCTAAACTTTTCATCTATGTATCGGGTGAAATTTTTTTAAAATCCTCCAACATTTTTTTCGCAATTTTCTTTAATGCTGGTAAATGCAGAGTAATAACTGCCCATGTTACGCTTTGGTCAATCCCAAAATATTCATGCACAAGGTGGTTTCTCATTGCTACAATATCACGCCATTCAATTTCCTGATACTCGCTTCGCACCTCTTCGGAAAGCGTATGTGCCGCTTCACCAATAATCGTTAAATTTCTAACAACCGCATCATACGTTTTCTTATCAGAAAAAAATGTATCGGCATCTTTTATTCCGACAACATATTCTTCAATGCTTTTGATAGCATCTAAAATATCTGTAAGATATAACCCTATATCTCGGCGGTTTTTCATACATATATAATCTGCGCCAAAATACGCTCACGAATATATGGCTTGATTGCCTTTTTTGTGGCAAGATCGACTTTTCTTCCTAGATATTCTTCCAGATGACGCTCGAGAGAAAAGAATTGGAGACCAAGTGGTTTTTGTAAATCAACAACTATATCAATATCACTATTCTCATCATTATCACCTCGCGCATATGAGCCAAAAACACCTATTTCTTTCACGCCGTAGGTTTTCTTCAAATACTCTTTATGCAGAGCTATTTTCTGTTTAATTATTTCTAGGTCAGTTGACATAGCTTGATTTTATCATTATTCCTTCAAATTCACTATACAACTTTGGACGAACAGAACATCTTGGTCTTTGTTTTGAGCTCGGCATGGATCTCCATGCCGATGACGGGAACGTAGTTCATGTGAATAGGAGCCGTCAGAGCAATTTTTGCAGTTGATCGTTAGTAATCTTAATATCACGTAAAATAGCTTTGAGTGTGCCTTTTGGCAAATCTCTATTGGCGTGAAGCGGGATAGTAGTTATTCTTCCATCGACGTGCTCTAGTAAGAAGTGGCTGCTCGACGAGCGTTTGACCATAAAACCGCAACGTCCAAGAATTTGGATAAGTTTCTTACCTGAAATCGCCAGCGATTTAGGCATGTGCGGGTCTTTTAACGATTACTGTTTCAAAAGACTCCAAACTATTTTCTTCAGGAATAAAGCTTTTATTTGCGTTGAGGTTTTCAAGATATAGAGAAATGGCATCGCGCAGATTCGCCCGCGTCTGTTCGATGGTATCACCGCATGTATGACAGCCCGGCAACGCCGGAACAAAACCGTGATACGCTTTGCCGTCTAATTCTATAATGACCCTATATGTATAACTTTTCATAGAGGCATTGTAGCACATATCAAGACGCTGGGGGTGTCTCCGCTGGCGCTGGTGCCTCATCCGCCGGGGCAGGGTCTGGTGGAGGAGGAGCGGGTTCCAGAGGAGAGTCCTCTGTGTCCAGAGGACTCTCCTCTGGGTTTTCTTGATCCTCCGCGGGTGGAGCAGACGCAGGTTCAGATTCTGGAGTTGGGGTGGCTTCCGGTTCTGGTTCTGGGGCAGGTGTAGGAGTTAGCGCTGGAGTTGTGTTCCCTCCCCCTCCCCCACCATCCCCCGCCGCATTATCAGAGCTTACCCCATTCCCAGAGAGCAGTGCGTCAAGCTGTAACTTGGTAATGCAGGTCTCCGCGCCAGAGTCGTCTCGCACGCAGAGTTCCTTAGTTTTTACCCGTCCAGCAAAGAGGTCTCCTACGCCGTTTGCCGCATCGGCAAGCCATGCCCGCGTGCGCGCAAACACGCTCTCAAAGAAGCTCTCAGCAAAGGTCTGGGACTCAATGCTCGGATTCGCCGTGGCGCTCGCAATAGTCTCAATGCGCAGATTCATCTCCTGAATCGCCTTAGTAAGCACCGCGGTCAATTTAGGGTAATCAAAGCCGGAGGGCAGGCCATCCGCGCCGAGGGAGACGAGATCAGGCACAACGGTCAGCGCTTCTTCCGCAATAAATCCCGGCTGGTCTTTCGCGTTTCCGTACTGCGATTTTAAGTCATAGCGGATGGGATGCAAGCGCATGACTTCATTCAGCCCATACTCCAATTCTCGTATATTTTCCTTCCAGCGGATTGAGGAGAGCGAGCAGGCGGTGGCATTTTCCGTTACTTCTTTAGATACGGTGTTCCAGCAGAGATAGTCGCCTATGTTGCTGTTTGTCGGCGCGCTAATCCCCATCGTCCCCGTCACCGAGAGCGTCCGCCACGGCGACGTCGTCCCAATCCCCACATTTCCGCTACTCCCAATAATAGTGAGAGCAGAAGTTGATGTAGTGGCAGTGCCCGCAACAGTGGTGGTGGCGAAGTAGAGATTACCTCCCGCGTTTCTGAATGCCCATTGAGCGTTCCCTGCTCCAGCAGATAATGAGAGTTGAGCCGCAGTAGCCGAGAACGGGTTCAAGAGCCACTGTGGGGTAGTGGTGCCGATGCCGACGTTGCCGGTACTGGCTATTCTCATCCGTTCCATCGATGTACCTCCACTGGCGGGACGCGTGCCAAAAAGAAGTGCTCCTGCGGCATTACCATCAGTGGCATTTTCCTTCACACCGCTTATGATAGCGAACGTAGTAGGTGCTGTTCCGCTATAGGCAGCGCCAAATAGTATGCCCGATCCAACTTTCTCCCCTAATGCATTTGTACTCTCTAATCGGACATTAAATGGCATATTAAAGGTGGATATATCTGATGCTCCTTTTATATCCAACTGAGCTATAGGACTCGCCGTTCCAATGCCTACCCTCCCCACCGAGTCAATAAATATCGTTGATGTTGCCTGCGCCACTCCCGCGTTATTGCCCACAAGGAAGTTGCCTTTGGTGAGAGAGAGTGAGGTGAGGAGGGTGGAGGTAGAGACCCACGCAGGCACACCACTCCCCCCCGCCATGAGAATGTTCCCTCCCGTGCCTGCGGCGGTAACTTGAAGGGCTTCCTTGGCGCTGCCGTATAAAATGCCATTCGTGGCAAAGGTGTTTGCGCCAGTGCCGCCGTACGCAACCGAGAGAGTGGATGAGGCGGAGACCACGCCGCCGGTGGCCTGCAGGGGGCCGGTGAGAGAAGCGAGCGTTAACTGTCCAGAGATGTATTGATTGGTGCTCGTGGCGTTGGTTGAGGTGGCGTTGGTAAATACCACATCGGTTATACGAGCCAAAGCTCCAGTTAATAAAGTGGAAATGTGAGTGTACGTTGAGGTGGCATTAGTGGAGGTGCTGGTGAGCATCACTAAGTTGGTAATCGTTGAGGTGGCGTTGTTGACGAGGATGCTTCCACTAAGAGTGGAGAGACCGGTGGTGGTGAAGGTCTGCGAGCCGAGATCCACGGCAGAGGTGGCGCCGGTGTACGGGACATAGTTGGCAAGGGTAGTAGAGGTGGAGACCCAGGAGGGAGCGCCGCCGCCTCCGCTCATGAGAATCTGGCCTGCCGTGCCTGCGGCGGTGATTTCAAATGAATCAGCGTCAGAGTATACGGCGCCACCCGCAACTGCGGTGAGCGCCTTCTCGGTGCCGCCGCTTGCAAGAGACAGTGTCCCAGAGATGTTTGCCAGTGTGGTGGTGGCAACCCAGGTGGGAGCGCCGCCGACATTGGCAAGAACGTAGCCTGCGGTGCCAATACCAAGCCGTGCCCAGTCGGCGCCACCATAATACATGAGGTCGCCGGTGGCATCGGAGCCCAGCGCAATGTCAGTGCCGTCAACCGAATTGTCGGCAATGACAGTTGCCGAGAGAGTGCCTCCCACATCACCGGCAAGCGGGATGGAGGTGGTTGCCACCCACGCAGGTACTCCACTCCCCCCTGCCATGAGAATGTTCCCTCCCGTGCCTGCGGCGGTAACTTGAAGGGCTTCCTTGGTGTTGCCGTAGAGGATGCCATTCGTGGCAAAGGTGTTTGCGCCAGTGCCGCCGTACGCAACCGAGAGAGTGGATGAGGCGGAGACCACGCCGCCGGTGGCCTGCAGGGGGCCGGTGAGGGAGGCGATGTATGCGGTACCAGAGATGGAGAGAGCGGTGGTGCTCGCATAGGGAAGGACGGAGGCAGAGGTGGAGGTTGAGACAATGTTTCCACCAACAAAGAGTTCGGATGAGATATAGGCGTTGCCGTGTACAGAAAGGAGACGGGAGGGAGTTGTGCTGCCGATGCCGACGTTGCCGATGTTGTTAATGCGCATTCTCTCCGCCAAAACTGGCAGAGTACTACCAATGGC
>Ga0208375_1004084_pt1 | contig 11791 bp, 15 predicted proteins | sample RifOxyD1_FD_184038 | JGI IMG/M metagenome (GOLD analysis project Ga0208375, IMG submission 184038) | Soil microbial communities from Rifle, Colorado - Rifle Oxygen_injection D1 (SPAdes) | ecosystem: Environmental > Terrestrial > Deep subsurface > Rock core/Sediment | place: Rifle, Colorado... | reverse complement strand
GAAATGGGTTAAACAACTAAAAGAGTCTTTGTATAATAAACAACTTGAATAAACCAAAATTATTGCGGGAAGAATTGGTATTCAGCAAGGTCTCATAAGCCATGTCCTGTAGGTTCGATTCCTACTCCCGCTACCAAATAGAAGGGGAAGATAATGGAAAGTTTTACTCCAATATTATTGGAAGAAAATTATGGAATAATGCTCATTCAATTAGATGAATGTTATTTATGTAAAAAGAAAATGGTTGGTCCCTTTTTAAGAGATCTTTTGGAAGGAAGATTGTTTCCATCAGGAAAAATCAATTTTGAAAATCAGTTAAAAGCAGTTGGATGGGAAGAGTCAACTTTAACAAAAGTAGATAACAAATATATCTGCAAATCTTGTTTTGATGCCGGATTGGCGACATTTGAATGTGATTTGTGTAAACTGCGATATCCGACAACAGAAATTCAAGATTCATTTGGTGATCCAACAGAATATTTGTGCAAACATTGTTATTGTAATGTGTCGGCTAAACTATGGAATGAAGAAATAGAACATTTATGTAAATGGGATCTTGAATGAAGTATTTCGACACAGAACAATTGATCATCAAGTCATGGTGTAACAATCCAGAGGAATCTTCAATAGAGCAAGCCAAGAATCTTTCAAATCTTCCATTTGCCTTTCATCATATCGCTCTTATGCCGGATACCCATTCTGGATACGGCATGCCTGTTGGTGGAGTATTAGCAACGAAGGATGTTATTATTCCTAATGCTGTTGGGGTAGATATCGGATGCGGTATGTGTGCTGTAAAGACTTCCTGGACTACCGATCAAATCGATAAGGAAACCTTGAAGAAAATATTTGGAGGATCTTCTGAAAATCATGGAGGAATTAGATCTGCGATTCCTGTGGGATTTAACAAACACAGTAAGAAACAAGATGTTGATTTAATGCCGTTAATTAAAAATGATAATGACTATTCAATTATTAAAAAAGAATATGGGAATGCTTTACATTCCCTTGGCACTCTCGGAGGAGGAAATCACTTCATCGAAATACAGTATGATTCCGATAATTTAGTGTGGATAATGCTTCATTCTGGAAGCAGAAACCTTGGAAAACAAGTAGCCGATCATTATAATAAGATTGCAGTTGCATTGAACAAGAAATGGCATTCTGGAATTCCAACAAATTGGCAATTGGCTTTTCTTCCCATAGATAGTGATGAGGGCCAATCATATCTAAAAGAGATGAATTATTGCATAGAGTTTGCTTTGGCAAACAGAAAGCTCATGATATCAAGGATAACAGATATTTTTAATGATATTCTCAATTGGAAGAAGATTGATCTCAATAAGATGATTAATATTGTCCACAACTATGTGAGAATAGAAAATCATTTTGGTGAGAATGTGTGGATACACAGAAAAGGAGCAACATCCGCCAAGAAAGACGAAATAGGGATAATCCCCGGATCTCAAGGAACAGCAAGTTACATTGTAAGAGGGTTTGGTAATCCTGAAAGTTTTACATCATGTTCTCATGGGGCCGGAAGAATGATGAGTAGGAAAGCAGCAAAAAGAAATCTTGATTTTGCTTCTGAAGTCAAGAATCTTGAAGAGAAAGGAATAATTCACTCAGTGAGAAACATAGATTCTCTTGATGAAGCTCCAGGTGCATATAAAGATATTGACCTGATAATGGCCGAGCAGTCTGACCTTATTGAAATAGTCCATAAACTACAACCCTTGGCGGTCATCAAGGGATGATCTATTTCGACCTTGATGGTGTCATCAGGGACCTTCATTCTTGTGTAGAACCGAAACAAAAATTTTTAGAATGGAACTCTCCTATTAAGGGTAGGAATTTCTTGGAATACTTTGATGAGAACCTTCATTTGCTGGTTGAGTCCCGTCCGACAGAATACTATGAAGAGATAATCTTATGGAATGATTCTATCCCGATCATTACATCTCAGCCATATGGATGGAGAGAAAACACATTAATATGGATAGAGAAATATCTCCCGAAGGCAACCGTTATCTTTGACTCTGAGAAACTTCATCTGCTGAAAGAAGGCGATTATATCATCGAGGACTATCCGAATTATGAGGATTACTCAAAGGTAATTCTCATAGACAGGCCATACAACAGATGCGTGAGAAACCCGTTATTGAGGATTAAGAAACCAATTGAACTGAGGAGGTTCCTGAATGACACATTCATATCAGAGTAAACTGAAGAAGCAGAAAGTGCATAATCATGCTTTATTGCGGATATTGAAATTAATTTCATATCTTGACAAGGAGAGGAAAATCGTTATACTGACTGATTTTGATAAAGGAAAATACATCACGATGTCATATAAAACAAGATGCATCATCTGTGGAAAAATTCACGTTCCCATATATTGGGGTACTAAAACTGGAGACGTGGTTTTGGAGGAGAATGGAAGGATTGGGACAGAAAGCGAATCAATTTATATCAATTTGTGGGAATATTACAAGGACAATAAATGATCGTTGAAGAAACTAATTTTGTGAAGAACTTTTCGATTGGTGATGCTTGGCGTGAAGTTATGTATCTGTGTGTCAAAAATGGCTATGACTTCATGGTGAAGTGGGGAAGTTACGTAGGACAAATTAGAAAACAGCTTCCGTTCGTTACCATTATCATTGACAATCCTGGGCTCAGACCTCTATCGCCAATCATGCCTCCCAATATTCCTGGACCTACGAATGAAGAAAAGATCGAGAAATATTTTACGAGATATTTAATGAGTGAACAGAAAGATCCAAATGAGGAATATACGTATGGTGAATTTATTTGGGAACAAATTGACAAAATCATCTGGCTATTACAAGAATCTCATGGAAATACAAACCAGGCGACTATTTGTATCGGGAATCCAAAAACAATTTATCTTTCAGATCCTCCTTGCCTTCGCCACGTTTCTTTTAAGGTTGTGGAAGGCAGATTGAACATGAGCGTTTACTTCCGCTCATGGGATCTGTATGCTGGCCTGCCTGAGAACCTTGGAGGTCTCCAGTTGTTAAAAGAATATGTCCTTGCGAACATCGAAGACTCGTTCCCGGTAGTTGATGGGAAGATCATTGCCTTTTCAGACGGTCTGCATATTTATTCGCAATACTTCGATATAGTTGATTGTTTGAATATTGATAAAATCCAAGTCGGTAAAAAAGCTCTTCAAGACAGAGAAGAATATATCAGAATTCATGGCAATTGAATTCTTTAGAGAAGGTTATAATAAAAATATCATTGTTTAATCGTCGTATCTCACTCTTAGGAGAATCTTGGCAATACTTCGTCGCAGAACGATAGATAATACTATTGAGGATAAGATCCTAACAGGCATGATCGTCTCAGGGACATTCTGCAGGGACACGAGCAAGATCTACCGCAAGGAGTATTTTGTCAATCCATATGCCCAGGCAGTAGCAAAATGGTGCCTTGACTATTATCAAAAATACAAAGATGCTCCTTCTGGCAGGATCCAAGATATTTATCAGATAGAAAAGAGCAATCTAAAAGAACCAGATGCAGATATAATTTCTGCATTTCTTTCAAAGATTTCCTCTCAATATGAACAAGAAGAATCTTTCAATACGGATTATATTCTGGATGAAACAAAGAAATACTTTACGAAACGTTCTCTTAAGATAATTACAGATAATGTTAATGCCTATCTTGAATTAAACAAGATCGAAGAAGCGACAAGAGAATTTCAAAAGTATAAAGATACCATTAAACAAAATAGTGGCTGGATAAACCCTTTTGACGAAATTGAAGTACGAAAATATTTCAAGGATGAGCAAGATAAAAGTCAGTATCTGTTTCAGTTGCCAGGCTCTCTCGGAGAAATGATAGGTCCCTTTGAGAGAGGAACGCTGTTCTCTGTATTTGCTCCCGTTAAGAGAGGAAAAAGCTTTTGGTTGCAAGAGATTGCTATACAATCAATCCTTGAACATAAGAAAACGGTTTATATTCATCTTGAGATGGGCTCCCACAAGGTCAAAAGAAGATTATATAAGAGATTAACGGCTTTCGGAGAAGCCGAAGGGACATTCATTTACCCTGCTTTTGACTGTCTTAAAAATCAGGATGGGACTTGCTCAAATGAAAAGCGAAAAAACAATATTAAATTGAGAGATGTAGAGAACAAGAAACCATTAGAGTTTTCCGAATCCCCTGGAGGATATAAAGTTTGTACCATTTGTCGTGGAACAAAAAACTTCATTCCTGAGAATTGGTTTGTCAGTGAAAAACGTGAAAAGATGAGGATCGGAAACACAGTCAAGAAAATAGAAGCATTGAAAAAGATGCTTGGTAATGTTTTCAGGTTTCAGTCATATCCTGCTTTCTCTGCAAACTTATCCCAGATACGGGCAGACATTGAAGATCTTGAAGAATTGGAAGGATTTATCCCGGATGTCATTGTCATCGATTATCCTGATATCCTGGCTCCTGAAGATAGCAGGATGATTGGGCGAGAACGGATAGATGAGACCTGGAAAACACTGAAGAATATGTCCGATGTCAAGCATGTTCTTGTTGCTGTTGCCTCACAAACAAATCGTGCAAGCTTTAACAAGAAGAATGTTCTCCAGACAGATGCTGCCGAAGATATTAGAAAATTTGCCCATATTGATATAGGGATTGCCCTGAACCAGATGCCAAATGAAAAAAAACAAGGGGTCGTTAGGGTGGCCTTAATAGCGGAAAGAGATGGAGACTTTGATCAATTCCGGAGTTGTCTTGTCTTGCAGCAACTTAACCTTGGGCAACCCAATCTTGACTCAATTTTATTAAGAAATAGAGATTCGGATCAGTAAATTTCATTAAAATAAAGTATAATAAAAATATAAATAACACTTTGGAGGTGGATATCAATGGAAAGAGTAGAAAGAGTAGAAAGAGGAATCCTTAGTTTGGCAACAGAAATTCTTAACAATGCGACATATACAAAAGATGGTGAGGAAGTTTCCTTGCTATGCGAAAAGTGTGTTCTTGTTGACGATGATAGGATAAGCTATGCGATCTATATGGATGCATGTGAGTCTGTTCCACAGGATCTTGAGAATTTCTTCCCGGATCACTGCGCAAACGTCTATAATACTCTGAAGGATGCCATCGACAATGGTAGTTTTGTCTTACCAAATGAACAAGAAATCAATCAGACCAAACAAGAGCTAAAAAATTTGTTGCAAAATGAAACCATAGATATTTGCGATAAAACAGTAAGGGGAAAAGATCCAATTAAAAGTAAAACAAATTCAAAATTTACCAGAAGAAATTGTTTTGTCGAAGCGATAAAAATAGGAGGGAGCCCTGATGAAATTATATCTAATATGGATAAGATTTATGTCGAAAATGGAGGGAATTCCAATATCAAAGAATCGAAATGGTTGTTTAGGAGGATAATGCCAATATTAATAGAATTGAGGATCGTTAAAAATATTGATGGAAAATTCTTGATTAATGGGTAATGGCCTCTCAATCAGAGGAGATAGCTTATATTGTCCTTTGAGCTTTAGTTTAGATTCTTATTGGATGTGCTTAAATGATTGTTTGCACTGTTGGATTAGGCGATTAAATGAAATTTGGGGAAAAGAACTCAGACCGACGGATCCAATGTCTTTTGAAAAAACTCTCAAGAATGGTCTTAAATATGCTAATCCGAAAACATCTATAGCTATGGCCATTGCCAAAAAGAAAACATTAAAATTCGGCAATAAGACTGATCCATTCCAAGAAATTGAAAGAGAATTGAAAATATCTCAAGCTCTGTTGCAGATTTTGGAATCTTTGAAATGGTCCGTTGTGATTCAAACTATGTGCACTCATATCATGATGGATTATATTGACATTCTTGGTAAGATGAAAGAATATTGTATTATCCAGCCGATTATATCTCCAGGACTTGATAAAGATTGGGAACTTTTAGAAAGGAAAAGAACGACTAAACCAACAGATCGTATTGATACTTTGATAAAATTGAAAAAAGAAGGTTTCAATATAGCAGTCAATGGTGAACCTTTTATTCCCGGTTATCATACTATAAAAGATTTTGAAGATACAATAAAATTGCTCAAAAATTCTGGAATTAACAATTATAATACATATAACTTCCATTTTAATTCATTTGTTGCCAGGAGACTTCATGTTGTGGGGATTGATATCCAGAAAATATGGGAATATAATCAGGATTCCAAATGGAAGCCGATGCTTCAACAATTGATCGATATATCCAAGAAGCATAATGTTATTCTTGGTTGTCCTGATTTTGTCAATTCTGGTTCATATGTTGAAAAGACCAATACATGTTGCGGAGTAAACGTCCCGAATCCATGTACATATAATATCATAACATGGAAAAATCGCATCTTGTGTGGCGAAAACCCTGAGACCGTTTTTTTAGATACTTGGGATGGGATTGGTAATTTTGAAGAAGGCCGAAAATTGTTTGATGGAACAGATAACAAAATGTATTCTTTGAAGGATGCTGGAATATCAATATCAAAACCAAAGAAGGGTCTTTTTATATGATTGTCGATAATACTCCCATTGAAATATATGATAATACCCTCATCAAGAGAGAAAATCTTTCCTATTTGCTCCCTGGGGCCATTTAAAAAGGTGAGAGGTCTGGAAATTATTAACATTACAAGAATCAGGAGTATCTATTGTTTGATATACTGAAACCAATGCTTTCTCATGAATTGGGAAAGATAGCAGTTATTTATTGTCCCATAATAGCCAACACAGACAAAATCTCACAACTAATACTTTTCTGGAATATTTGGGCTTAAAATTCATGAATTATTTTGAACTCAGGAAAATCGTTTCTAAGATTATCCCCCGTTATTCTGTTTTTATAGAACAGCAAGGACGACAGGGATTGGTCAAGGAAAAAGGGAGAAAATCTAATTATTATCAATTTGATATAGAGAAAAACAAGTTGATAAAAAGGGAACGATTGCTCAATTTGGAAGAAATGCAATCTTTTATTGAAGTGAGCTTGAGATCACAATCATGTCCAATGTCATTAAATTTGGATATCTACGACAGCAAACTCTGTCCTTACCGCTGCCGTTACTGTTTTGCCGATTTTGCCCGTGCGAGTTTGTACAGTTCTTTTTTCGACAACACAAAAAATATGGGTATGCGCGTCTGCAATTCAGATTTCTTTAAGAAGGAACTCGACGACCTTTTTAAATTTCGTGGATCAACTAAAAGCAATTTATCAGATATACAAAAAGCTGTTTCGATGGAAATGCCAATGCGCCTTGGAATAAGATTCGAGGATTTCGTCCGTCCGATAGAAACCAAACATAGGATTTCATTGGAGATGCTAAATTATCTGGCCGATAATGAATATCCGGTAATGATCAACACGAAATCGGATCTGGTAGGCGATGAAGAATACGTAAAAGCATTGATGAGAAATAAAGGCCAGGCAGCAGTTCATGTTACTATGATCTCTTGTGATGAATCATTTCTGAAGGGATTAGAACCAGGAGCACCTAAATTTTCTGAAAGGATTAAAGGCTGTAAAAATCTATCAGATGCAGGAGTAAGAGTGGTAGCAAGAATAGAACCATTTATGACCTTTCTAACAGATGATAAAGCAATGGTTGATAATTATATTGAACAGATAATCAATGCAGGAATTAAATACTTGACATTTGATACATATAGTTATTCTGCTGGTGGGACAGGGGTTAAAAATAACTTTGCCAGATTGGGATATGATTTTGATCGCATGTATGAAATTATGAGCAAATCTCAATGGCTGGGATCATTATTATTAGGCAAATTTATGGATTATTTTAGATCATTCGGATTAAAATGTTCTACATTCGATGCCGGTAATGTTCCATCAAATGATGATGATATATGTTGCTCTGTTAGTGATTGGTTTGGCAGAGAAAAATTTTGCAATGGAAATACTACAAACGCAATCAGATTTATCATGAGCCGTCCAAACCAAAAAACTACTTGGAATGATTTTGAAAAATATGTTTTCGCAAATAATGGTTTTTTGTCTAATGTCTTTCGAGATGAGGTAAAACATTTATGGAATCTTCAAGGAGATACATCATTTTCCATAGATTGGGCGACCGGGTTGGAATTGATAGGAAGCGATGAAAACGGATTGGTCTGGACTTATAAACCAGGATGCGATTTCAGAGAAGAAATGTTAAGAAGAGTTGTATGAAAGAATTATCGCTTTTTTCTGGTGCAGGAGGAGGACTTCTTGGTACTAAATTATTAGGATGGAAAACTGTTGGTTATGTGGAATGGAATGAATTCTGTCAAAAAATATTGTCAGAAAGAATAAAAGAAGGAATTTTAGATGAAGCCCCAATATTTAACGATATCAAATTATTCAACAGTGAAGGGTATGCCTCAAGTTATAAGGGAATGGTTGATGTCGTTACCGGTGGATTCCCCTGCCAACCTTTTTCATCAGCAGGAAGCAAAAAAAAAGAAAAAGATGAGCGAAATATGTGGCCTGAAACTATTAAAACGATTAGGAACATACAACCAAAGTTTGCATTCTTGGAAAATGTATTGGGGTTGGTTTCTACATCTTATTTCGGAACCATTCTTGCAGATATTTCCTCAAGTGGGTATGATTGTCGATGGTGTATTGTGGGAGGGGATAATGTCGGAGCACCACATGAAAGGAAAAGATTGTGGATTCTTGCCTACTCTATGTGCGAACGAAGGTCGAGCATTCACCAATGGGAATTTAAGAAAAGAAGAAACATGGAAGAATACAACTCATCTATCTCATCGTTTGATTGGAATGGAATTAGATTTGAAGAACCGCGAAAAATGCCCAGAAAAGAATATACATGTTCACCCATCATTTGCCGAATGGATGATGGACTGGCCAATAGGGTGGACAGAATTAAAGCCATTGGAAATGGACAAATTCCATCAGTGGTTGAATTTGCATGGAAAATTCTTAGTCAAGGATTAATATAATTTAAAATGAATCATCAAAAAGGAGAAATAAATGGAAAAAGAAATTGAAAATATATTTTCATACGCAGTTGCATTAGATCAAGCAGGTAAACAAAAAAATACCATCTTGTGTAGAAACAGGGAAATTTTTATGATCAATTTTGACAAGACAATTTTATTGCATTTTGATCTCCCAAAATCTTGTTTTGCATTTAATGAAGATATTATTTTTGATGCAAATGATTATGATTCATCAAATTTTTATATCGAAGATCATTCGATCATATTCAAAACTGTACAAGATGGTTACATTCGCAAGAAAAAATGTGGAACAAATAAGACAGTAAATTTGAATGATATTTCAGAACTGTATAGAAGCTACACAGAAAAGGAAATAACATCAAATTTTGTACTTAGGCGTGAAATAAACAATCTTTTACAAGATGATTTGAGTCACATTGAAATACATTATGACAAAGGATTGAAAGTTATCCAAAGAGATATTTTTTCTGGGACTATTATAGAGATCACAAAAGATAAAAGTGGATTGAATTTGGCTGCCAATACAGACAATTTATCTCCTTTTAATCCAATAGGATTGAGAACTATTGATTTGGAAGCTTTGTTTAATTATGATAGGGAGATATCTTTTTCGTTTGTTGAAGATTTGAATTATTTTGTTATTAAAGGGAAAACCACAGGCATGCAAGGGATATTAGCATGGTGTTTATATGATGAATTGGGTAGAATTAATGTTATAGGAGAAAATGAACCCTAAACCAATATTTGATTATATCAAATGTCCTCTTCATAAATATACATTTGAAGTAAAAGCTATTAGAAAATGGGTAGAAAGAAATTGTGATGGATATACATTAAATTTATTTTCAGGAATAACAAAATTGGCTATTGATGAAGTAAGGAATGATTTAGATATAAATGTTCCAGCAGATTATCATATGGATGCGTTAAAATTTGTTATGCAATGGGAAGGTACAAAATTCAACACAATATTATTAGATCCTCCATATTCATATCGTAAAAGCATGGAAAAATATGAAGGAAGAATATCCAGTCCTTTTAATTTGCTAAAAGATGAATTGGTTAAAATAATATCCTCTAAAGGAAAAATTATTACATTTGGGTATCATTCTGTTTCAATGGGAATAAAACGAGGATTTGTAATAGGAAAAATTGCATTATTTTCTCATGGCGGAGCAATTCATGATACAATTGCAACTATTGAGTATAAAAAATACGGTTTACTTTAAAGGAGAACAAAATGGGGGGGAAATCTCGTAAAACAGGATCTATATCAAAAAAGTTAATTGAAAAGATTAAAAGCGGCAAGATAAGTAAAAAAATAACAAATAAAGCCAATATTGATAAGGGTCTTGATCTTGATAAAAAATAATCTATATTTGGATCTGTTAGAAAAATTTAATATCGAACCTAATTTCTGGGGTTCCAACGAATATTTTGAAAAAGCAAATTTGAAGATTGCTAAAAAAGATAATGTTATTCAGGTCGTTGATCCCAATACCAACCAAAATGTATTTCCTCCATTAGATATGAGGAACGGAAATTTTTTAAGGGATTTTACTGGAGATGTCTGGTCGGGTCTGGTAGGTTCTGAAAATGCCCTTTCAAATAATAACTCCTTAACAAAAAAATTCCTTGACTACAATTTTATTTATAATCCTCGATCTTTTCTTGATATATCTGGGGGAGAATGGGCTGTATTTAGAAAGAACTCAAGGAAGTTCCTAAATAGGAACAAACAACATCAATTTCAATATATAAATTTATCGTCAGAATTTGATAAAGGATTTTATAATATCTTCATAGAATGGCTTGAAAACAAAAATGAAAATGAAGAGATTCATGATGATGAAATAATCTTGAAATATTTAGAGGCAGGGAAAAACAGAAAAGTTTTAATAGATGCCAACAATGAAATTTACGGTATCAATATTTGGGATGAAAATTTTCTTTATGTTAATTTTAGATATTGTTTCTGTAAACCAGGACAATTTTTAAGTGAGTATATGAGACTGTTATTTTATATAGATCCTGTTATTTTAAACAAAAATAAATTGGTGAATGATGGGGGATCTTTAGACAATAATAATCTCTATAATTTTAAGATGAAATTAAATCCCGTTAAGATAAACAAAATATATTCTTACTTACGAAAAGGAGAATGAATAATATGGGGAAGTGTATCAGTAAAAAAGAAACTAAAAAATTGGATGTACCAGAAAACAAGAATACTGGACAAGGGTTATTGCATATTTTAGAAAAGGTTGCAGAATCATCTTCTCGAGAAGAACATTATAAAAAATTAGATGATACCGCAAAAAATATCACTTACCCTGACGGAGGATTCTTTGCGTTCCCGCATGCAATTAAGGGAGAGACGAAACCAAACATCAGAAAAACGATTGTGTTTTATTTTGATACAGAAGAAGAATATGAAATAGCAACGAACTTCTTTGATAAAAATAAATCATTCCATAAATTGCCATATATGGATACGAGTAAATTGATGAAACTTTTGGAGAATAAAAAATGAATGATGTTTGTAAAGTATGCCCTATACGAAAAGCCGGTGTATGTGACAGTGAGAATGGATTGTGTCTCCCCTTCGTTCCTGAAGTAAGACGTCAGGAAATTTTAGCGACACCAATGCCTCCTACATATGATGGTGTTAGATTTACCAGTGATGCAATGGATTGTGCATTACCTATTGCGATGGACAGCCATTCGGGTTGTGCATATAATTGTATAGCTGAAGGGATGAAAATAA
>Ga0208375_1004081_pt1 | contig 11804 bp, 15 predicted proteins | sample RifOxyD1_FD_184038 | JGI IMG/M metagenome (GOLD analysis project Ga0208375, IMG submission 184038) | Soil microbial communities from Rifle, Colorado - Rifle Oxygen_injection D1 (SPAdes) | ecosystem: Environmental > Terrestrial > Deep subsurface > Rock core/Sediment | place: Rifle, Colorado... | reverse complement strand
AATGAATTGACATTCATAGGGGACCATAGGAAATTAGCAAAATTAAGCTAGGTTGCAGGCAAGTTTTAATGGCTCCCTATGGAGGAAATTGGCCGGCTCCCTTTCAGGAAATTCGACAGTTATTTGTAGTTAACTTTATTGTTATTGACCATTTGTTGACCAAAAATTGACCAATTTTTCATATATTGAAAATATTAATATAATTTTTCAGGCAATTTTTGAAAATAATTTTTGTTAGCTTTTACATTTTCACCAAAAATAATATGCGCTCCACACTCCTTGAATAATAGCGATACTATTTAAATTGAATTTTCTTATTTGTTATCTGAGAAATAAAAATATCAAATGGATACACTCTATGTAATTTAAAAACAAATACCGTTATCGCTGCTAAAACGTATGATAATAACAACCCAACAGCCTCCTTATGTTCATTTTTTGTTAAAAAACAAATCACCGAAATAACTAATATCAATTCCTGAATAGCAACAAAAAAACTTAAAATCACCTGTGAGGGTACTTTTTTTGAAAGAAAGTATTTACACCCTGACCAATTTTTATATCTATTGTTCTCATCAAATATTGAGGGCATCATATTTATTTGAACCTTTTTTATATATTCTTTTTGTCTGTCTTTTTTAAAGCATAGAAATAAAAACAATTTATTTCCCAATACTACTACCAGCGAAATAATCAACAAAAATAAACATGTTACCAGGTATTCATATAAGGTGCTTTCTTTGATAACTATAATCACTTGATGATATATGGAATTTATCCCTTGATTACAAATATGTTTAATAAAAATACCTGTCTTAATTCTTGAATTAACCACATACAAAATTACCAAAAAAGGAAAAATTTTAAATAAGTAATGTAAAAAATTAGGAATATATTCAATAAAAATATTAAATATCCATTCAACCAGCTTCGTTTTCATCTACAATTTGCCTTAAGTAATATAAGTCCCCTCTGTTGGGATCATATGATCCATATTCAATTATTGGACAACCAATAAAATGTAAAATTATATCGGGAGCAAAAGCATCTCTTATCTGAAAAAACTCAGCATCCGAATTAAAATATATCGTACACTTTTTATTGCTATGGATATTGGCCGCAATGGCTGTTTTATGATCAAGATCAAGCCTTGTTACTCTAACTTGATAATTAACAGGGGGACCTAGTTTTTTCTGCTTAACAAGATCATGAAATTTTTTGCTTTTCTCCTGATCAAACAAATAATTCTTTGTATCGGTCCCCACCATAATTAATTCAAGCGTTCCTTCTCCTTGTCTCGAAGGTCGAATTATTTGAGAAAATTCTTTAGATACAGAACGTTCTCCATAATTTCTTTCAATATTCTGAACCGGGGTATTCAAAAACTGCTCATAGTTCATAGGAATAATATTATTGGTATCTATTCCCATAATGTACGCTTCGTAATCCCTGGAAAGATTAAAACTATAATTAACTCCTTCTTGCATGATATATTCCCATGCATGATCCAAAGAACGAGACATTACATCAACAATAGTTCTGTGTATCTCTGCAATGCCGTTGACTTTAAACCTAAAGCCACCTTCACTTATTGAATCTAAATTTACCAAAAAAGCTGACTCAATAAGACTAACCTTGGAGGTTCTTGCGTATTTCCATACAGTTCCATATTTATTATAAAGGTATGCCCTCGTTATTGCCATTTGTAGGTTTTGAAGTGCATTAGAAATATCTAACAACTTGATCTGATGATCTTGCGCTATGTTGCTGTCATAATGTAATTCAATTGAATATGTCATAGTTTTCCAATTAATTAATTTCAAGATATATCGGTTTTTTATTTACTTATATTTATGCACAAAATGGAAAGTTAAGTAATCTTTACTATTCTTAATCTATTCACCCATTATTCCTTAAAAAAATTAGCTAAATGTAAGAAATTAACAATAAAAACTATCACTCTTGACGCAGTGCAGGGCCTCCCTCGACAACTGTTATGCGCTATAATCAAAGTCGTAGCGATTTGCTTAAGTTTATCAAGGTAGATAATTAATTAGTCTTTTCAAGAATGTGAGAAGCAACTTAAACACACACCTGATAATTGTCAAATCCTAGATATTTAAAGCAATTTACCTCAGAAGTAATATTGCAAAAACAAGGACTGGTACGCCATAACAGTATCAGGTATGTATTTTAAGTTTGTCGACTTAAATAGATTTTGCCTTAAACATAAAACTATAGTAAGGGGCCCTGCGTTATGCGGCAGTAAGCTCTAGAGGAGTTCCATATGGATAAGGAACACTTGGTCCTAAGAGGCCTTTTAGGTGGCGACTTTACCGCTAACGAAATCATTGAGGATATTTACAAACGTGATGTACGCTCTGGTTTATTTAGAACAGACTGGAAATTCTACAATCACATAAACAAAAGATTTGCTCCACTTGAAAAGCGAGGATTTATTTTTACTACTGGTTACAAAATTGGACCAACTGGTAAAAATGAAAAAATTTGGAGCTTAAGAAAAACTGCTCTCGAAAACTACGTTGCAGTAGAAGATTTGGCGGCTTAATTTTTTTATTACTTCTGAGGTATTCATATCAAGGAAAGGGGAGATTTTATCTCCCCTTTCTGTTACTTTATGTATTATATTAGGAGTAAATGAAAGAAGAGCAAAAAAACTGCGTATAAGTACTCCCACAATTATCGTTCAAAATAATTCATCATACTTATCTGTATCAAAAACTACTAATTTCGATACATCCTCAATGGAAATTTTTAACTGGTTTAACTAGTTGATTTCACTATTGTTTTACAATGGTAAAATAATGGTTTTTTAATACAGTTACTAACAACGATCAACCACTCTGTTTATATTATTATATACATCAAATTTTTGATGAATTATTACGAGGTGAAAATCATGAAAGCATTATCAGAATTAAAAATTGGTGAATCCTATTGTTTTGAAACAACAGCATCTGTGGATGAACAATATTACAAATCAAATAAGGGCCATAAAATTTTAAAAGGAGAAGCGGTGGCATTAATCAATCAAAAAGGTCAAGAAATACCACTTAAAGTTAAAAGAATTATGAGTGGGAATTACATCATACTTGTTGATAATGATAAAAAATCTCACTTGAGCTTAATGGACTTATTTAGAATTCTTTACCTTGGATTTAAAAATAAATTCTAATATCTATCCTTTTCTACATATTACATAAGTACCTGTTTTACCTGCATACATATATGCACTTGATTTTTTCTTCTTCTTTCTTTTCCTTCTTTTTATCTTCTTTGGCCCAGAAAGTTTCCCACATTGAACCAATGGTAGCTCTTTTGAAGGATAAGCTGATACTTTTTTTTTAATCGGTTGGACTTTGTCACTATTTTTTAATTTTTTTCGTTTTAATTTAATCATCTCTACAACAGCGGCAATCTCACTTGAGCTTGGTTTTGCAAATGACATTCCATTATTAAAAAGATCTTTAATTTTATCGTACACCAAAATCGTATCAGGGTTATATTTTAAAAGAGTTTTCCATATAATAATTTGATTTATAGTAAATATTTTTTTCATCACTTGTAATGAAGCCTTAAATGGAGGATTATTTTGTGCGAGATTACCATAAAATATTTTACCATTTGGCAATAGTAAACTCATTTTGTCCTTATCTATATTTAAAATAATGCAGGCACAGTCGCTGTGAATAATATATAGTGGATATTTTATCATATGTTAACATATCGGAAAGTTGTAAACGCAAATTAACAATTCATGAGAAAAAAACATAATGCGATAACCGTATGATTTTATATTAATTTGTTAAAACAGTTTTAATGATCTTTGCACACTACCTAAGCTAGCATTAAGTTGTCGTGCAATGGCTCGATAGGATAGTCCTTTTTTTCTCAATTCTAAAACAGAATTATCATTTATTATTTTAGGACGGCCTAGGATTTTACCTTTTCGTTTTGCGTTTTCTATTCCTTTGGTCACTCTTTCCCTAATAGTATTTCGTTCCAATTCTGAAAGAGCACTGATAATTGAAAACATTGCTTTTCCCAGAGGGGTACTGGTATCAATATTCTCTTGATAAGAAATAAAGTCTATGGATAAATGTTGAAATTCTTCGAGTGCCATAAGTAGGTGCTTTGTACTTCGGGCGAACCTATCGAATCTCCAAACCAGAATAATATCAAATTTTCTTTTTCTGGCATCATCCATAAGTTTGTTCAAATTGGGACGACTTTCTTTTGCCCCAGAAAAAATATCTTCATAAACTTTATAGATTTCAAATTTGCGGAGCTTGCAATATTCCAGCAGATCATTTTTTTGCATTTCTGTATTTTGCAGATTAGTAGAAACTCTTAAATAAAGCGCAACTTTTTTGGTTTTAATCGGTGGCCACCTTTTAAATTAAAAAGAGCTTTCTACTTGCTTAAAATTTTATGAGATATTGTGTTAATGGTGCGCCATGGTATAAGCTCATAAAATTCGTTGCCGTGACTTGAGTACTTGATTCCGACTCCTAAATGTGGGTTGAACTCAATCATCTCACCAGTGTAGTAGTCTTCTTCTCTATTGCGGCACGTTATAACAACTATTTCGCCGATTAGACTATCAAAAACTGACATTTTTTCACTCATAATTTTCTCCTTAAAAAATGGTTGTTGTTGACTAGTTGTATCAAGTAAAACACAAAATGACAAGTGGCGTCATTGGGTGTTTGTTAAGTGTAGTTGTTACCATAACTCGTTTTGTGAGTTGTTTATTTATGGTTTTTTCACGTTTTATAACAAAACATGACTAATAGTACATGTACAACGGTATTGGTAAATTTTATAACACTATGCGTTAGTTTTTGTTATTTAAACACAACTATTCTGGGCGTGTTTTCAATACATTTCACAAACTCTTCCGCTGATTCAACAGGGCTACAAGAATTATTGTTGGATTTTGATTTTTCTTTCCAAAACGCTATTGCATTAGTGACCATTACAATATTTTGACCACATTTATATTTTTCATTTTTGTTGATAACTCCGCTAACTAATGCAATCTTGTTCTCCTTTTCAAGTCGATTTTCCCAATATAACAATCCACTACTGCACGAACATAGCATAGCCTTCGCAAAGACTGGTGAATTCATCTTTTCATTTTCCTTTCGTTCTTCATCAGCAATTTTTTGCCTTTCTTCCTCTTTTAACTTTTGCTGTTCAGCCAACTTTTTTTCAGCAATTCGTTGATGTTCATCTGCCTCTTGTTCTTTCTTTTTCTGCAACTCGTTTAATTTGTTTGTTGCTTTTTGGGTAATATCTAAACATGGTTTAAAATTTTTGACATCCTTGCATTTATTTATCGCTTTATTATATTCACCGTTTTCAAACATTTCTTGGGCAATTTCCGCAATAACATCATTTGGCAAGGCGTAGAGCCTGGTTGATAATATCATTCCTATCAAAATTATTATTTTCATAAATCATCACCTATTTTGAGGGTTTTTTCGTCTTTACCGGCCTGTTGCTTTTTTTGATTGTTACTTAGCTGTTCTTTAAGAGCTTCTATGATTACAGCAAATGTCTTTGTATTTATATATCGAACAAGAACATCATAACTTCCTTTATCTTCGGAATTGCCGGTAATCATTTTTTTATCTATTAGGTAGAGTAAGATATCAAAGTTTTTATCTTGCTTCCAATTATATAACTCCATGCCCATGCATTTTTGTGATTGAATTTTTCCATATTTTTTTTTCAATTTGCTAAGAAGGAGATATTTATCGTCCTCAGTCAAAGTTTTCCATTCCTTATAGTGCCCCACCAACAAACCATACAATGATAAGGCGTAAAATGGACTTGGCTTTACGCTCATTTCATAATGTTCCCAATCATCAGATTCCTTAAAATTATTTTTTAATATGGGGTCACACGAACTAATATTATTAATGAGATATTCTTTCAAAAAACCACTCATTGGGCCAAGTGAATCAACCGATTCCCCCCAAGGAACACCTTCATAACAATTGACATATGAATCTTTCTTGCATTGTTCAGCAAGAACTAGTCTTTTATCTTCAATTTGTTTTTGCTCATTATATTGTTTAACTAAATTGAGGCACTTTGGATGGGGATGTTCCTTTTGTTTGTCACAATCATAAGTTTTATATAATGCTTCAATTTGTGAAAATGTTTCGCAATTAGCTGTTACTGTGTAACCCAGTAGCGGAATTACTAATAACGTAAATACCAGATGTTTCATTTTAAATTCTCCTTTTTTAATACCCTAATGCTTTTTTCTTACTTGCTTGAGTTTCCTCCTCAAGAAGTCTATTGGATGCTTCTTTGGATGCTACTTCGTTTGTATATTTAACAAAAAGTGGGATATAATAATTTAACTTTGCTTTGCATTTATCAGCTGGCCATTCTGCTGTTTCGCAATATTTTTTGAACTCATTAAATATTTCATCATTATTCGGCTTTAACCCAAAAAGAATCATTCCCCTATCTGATAAAATATAGTCATCAAGCCAAAGCTTTACTTGATGGCAATCACTTTTGCTAAGCTCTTCACATGAAAAATTATCTACATAATAGTTTTTATAATTATCAGAGCACGACATACATATTACTGATAAAATAATAATAAAAATTAATCTATTAGATGTGCTAAACATCGTGATCTCCTTTTAATTTTTCAGGGGAGTTTTACAGCTCCTTTAATTTCGTTAATATCGTTAAGATGGATGATTTTATTTTCAAGCATATTTAATCCACAATCTTAGTAATAGATATTGAGTATTTCCGATCACCATCTTTAAATGAAACCGTGGTCAAGTGTTGTTGTTTGTTTTCAACTTGGCCAAGTAACAACTCTTCAAAACTAATCCCCAAATAGTTTGCAAGATTTTTCACATGATTCATGTTTGCCAAACTTGGTTTTCTTTTAGCTTGTATCCAGTCATGTAAAACACTTTTGGGGATACCAAGCTCTTTTGCGAGTTTTGACAAATTCATACCAGCTAATGCATGTTTTAGTTTTTTTGAAAAAATGTTTTCATTCACATTTACTTTATCGAGACAAAAATAAAAAAATAAAGTCGTATCCGACGTTGTCTACAGTTGTCCGATGTTGCGGACTAAAACAATGCTTGAAAACAAGCTATTGGTTCTTAAAAAATTTGCATTGTTAATTACTATCAATAACAACTCCCTCCTGACCACGATAACGCAGCCATGGGATTTTTATTTTCTTATAACAACTCTTCGGGTTTTCCGATAACAAAAATCTTGATAAGTTTGTTCTAGGGGGTAAGCCTTTTTCGTAGATCATATATAGGCGTTTACTGGCTCTAGTAACAGCTATATTTAACAAGCATAATTCTTCATTTAGATTCATTGCTTTTGGATGTGGAATTTCTTGATCACTTACTCCAATTACAAAAACACATTTTGCCTGCCCTCCCTTAAATGAGTGAATTGTACTTATGGCCACACCGTTTTCTTTATTATTAATTTTTGCTTGCAATTTAGCTTCCCATCCGTTAATGAGCGAATTTTTTCCTTTTATGCGTTTAAAGAACTTAATCGTAGAGTTACCAATTTCAACTCCCTCATCTTTAATAAATATTTCCAAATGTTTAATTATTTCAGAATTCTTTTTGAAGTTAGTTGACAGTTTTTTAATTAATTCAAAAACTTCTTTGTTTTGATTAGCCTCTTTAAGCAATTCATTTTCTAAAGATTCCTTATTACAATTTTTCAAAATTTTTTGTGCTTTTAAATAACCGATACCATTTGCCAAAGTCATTACTTCTAATAAATCTGTTAAATTAAATTGACCGACTGCCACTTTGTATAAATTTACAAAAAATACACATTCATCTTTGAACTTGTCATTTTTCTTAATTCTCCTATAATAATAATTGATATTTTTTTCCCTGAATAAACGCACTAATCCTTTAATTTGAGATTTTGAATTTACGCTGGCCATTTCCCGAACTAAAACAACAAAATCTTTATCTAAATATTTTTTTTGAGTTTTCAACTTCAATATCTTATTAACACAGAAATTAATATCACTTCCTGTGACAAGCCATGATGCCACAATAGGAATAATTTTTACTTTGTTTTTTGGAGATGGGATAATTTTTGTTTTATACTTAAGGTTAATTTGATGGGTAATTGTATTGCTTAACTTACAAATAGGATCTGAACATCTTTTACTAATATTTAGGTTAAAAACTTTTATCTCTTTTTCATTCTCTTTTATTACCTTATCAAAAAAATTGTTTTCAACTCCCATAAAACCGTAGGCAAATTGACACGAGTCGCCTGCTAAAACGATTTTGCAACCCATTTGTTTGTGGAAAATATGAACGATCTCCCATAAGTTATTAGATGTATCTTGTGCTTCATCGAGGTAAATATAATCATAGGGGATCAGCATCTTTAAAGATTGTTCGGCATTGTCTTTCAGTAAGGCCAAACAAAACCCAACCATATCGTTAAAATCTATTACCTGTTCTTCCTGTTTATACCTGATATATTCATCAAGAACGTCTGAATATATTTGATTCGATTTCTTTCTTGTTTGATTGGCCCAAAAACATCTATCAATATATGCTTCAATCGATTGGCTTTTGCATTTATATCCAGATGCCTTTATTATTTCTTTAAGAACTTTTTCCCTGTTATTAAGAATTTTCCAATGATCACCTTCTTTTGCAAAAGGCTTAACTTCCTTTAAATCAATATCTTTATTGTACCCGAGGTGTTTAATATGTTTTGATTTTATTGTGTTGCCAACATTGTCTCTTAAAACATTTAGGGCCAACTTATGGATTGTAAAAAAATCAACATTTCTCATATTTTTAATTATATCCATACCAGCTCTAATCGTTGCGTTGGCAAAACTAACAAAAAGGATTCGAGCCTTTGGATTTTGTTTGGTAACCTCATTTGTTAATTTATTTAGCAACGTTGTCTTTCCGGTCCCTGCACCACTATTGACAAGAAATATTTTTTTATCAGAGTTAATGATTGTATCTATTATTTCACTTCTTTTACTCATAACTTACCACCTAGCAATTCCTTGTCAAAATAGTAATCTCCTTGCTTTTTGTAAGCTTCAATAAATATTTTTTTATCTTTTGCTAATTCTCTTATGCTTTTTTGTGCCATTGAACTTAATTGTTTTATATTAATCTTCAGGAATTTAACCCCTAGTTGCTCAACGATTTCCTCACGGTCTTCATAATCAAAATATTTATCAATAATTTTTCTTACAAGTTTTTCTTTTACATCTGGATGTAATGGGGCAATTTTGACATTATAAACACTTACGGTAAAATCATGGGTTTTTGATGCCAACTGTTTAAATATTCTTCTGATATCATCTGGTGAATTAAATGTTTTTCTTTCTGGCCCATCTTTATTATTTTTAGCAAAGTATGAAATTTGATCTGAACCACCATGGCCTCTAGAGGTAAATTTCAGTTCTGTTCTAAAAAGATCATAGCAGTCACCTTGAATACACTTAAAATATGAATGTCCATTTAGGCCTTTCTCGTACATTTTAAAATAAACACTCCTGATACCTTTCTTGTATGTACTTATACTCCCCTGAATCGGAACTGGTTTGTTATTCCTTGTTACCCAATCTACTTCATGAAGTTCGGAAATTAGTTGGTTTATGTTTTCCAACACATTTCTATCTGTATTGGGATCAAATTCTTTATGATCTTCGCTATAGTTGTCTATTGTAACATATTTTATAGCTTCAAAATTATTTGACATTTCAATTAAATGAAATGAAAACGTTTTTGATGTTACTTCAGTTGGCTCCGTCAAACCCAGGGTATAGGGCATCACCGTTTGTCTAACATATCTTACCAAATCACAAAAAGATTTGGTCATCTCACTGTAAAGTATTTCTGGTAGAATTCGGGTAGTAAAGTTGTATAAGGTACATCCCGTTTTATCAATTTCATCTTGAAGAACAAAATTATCGTTGCCATCTACTGATTTAAGTCTAGGTTTGCCAAGTTTAAAATATTGCCGATATGTTCTATTCCCATTAAGGTCAACTCTATAAAAACTTAAATGTAGTCCATCGCCAGATGATGACACCCAGACCTTATAAGAAACACCATTAATTTCTATTCTTTTTTTGTTATTAAAATTCAGTTTTTTTTCTAAAGTTTTAACTAGTTTATACAGATTAACTTTTCTATCAATAACAAAAAGTGGGATATTAATAGCTATCTCTGTTTTATCAGGAATAATTCCATCTTTGTTTTTTAAATTATATATTTTTCTCACGGTTCACCTCTTTTTTGTCTGTTGAAATCGATAATTCTGTTGTTTTTGTCAAATGTCTGATTACACTCTCAATACTACCCATCAGATTAAGCAACTTCTTTTGTTGTTCTAGGACATAACCTTCAACCTTTTTAATTTCCGTTAACGCTTGATGTGCATTTTCTTCGCCTGTAACCGCAATGTTTCCAATTAAATTAATTTCCTCCCAAATAGAATTGATTCCTCTTTTCTTTAGGTATTTTTTTCCTTCAAACTCCTCTCTTTTTAATGGTTTCTGGTCGATATTTCTTTCTGTTTTTTTAGTATTTTTCATTTGTATTCTCCTGTTATTTTACTTTTACACTTTTCCTGTTTTTTAATTAAGAGGACTGTAAAACATAATAAAACCATCTATTGGAGTTAGATTTTGAAACACTCAATGATGACTTATATATGGTCTAGTCCCCTACTTGAGATCATTATTCGATGTCTTCAGCATTATCGAGCAAAGACAAAACCTCATCAAGAAATGCCATCAATTGGCTACCTTCATCAAGAGTAAGTTTTATAACCTGCTTTTTCATTTCGACTTTCTCTTTGATCTTTTTAGTTAATAAAGTTAATCCTGTTTTCGTTGCCTTATCCTGAATGGCAGTAATGATTGTTGGTGTTCTGGGATGTACTAAGCGATTTTTTTTCTTGCCTCCTTTTGATATACCAGTTCTGTTTTTTGATTTTTTTCTTTCTGTATCATTATCGCCATCTTCTTCTTTGCCCTCATCATTTTCTTCACTTTCATCATCATCTTCTTCTTCATCTTCTTCCTCCTTTTCATCTTCTTCTTCATCTTCATCCCAATTTTCATCATCCACATTATTTAATTCGTTACCTTCATTTAAATCTTCATCAATACGATATTTTAAATCACGAAAAGAAACATCTTTAAGTGAAATGTTTTTCCCTGATTTATTAACTATTTCATTGGCCCCTATGATATTTAGGATGACTTTTTTCCTAGCCTTATTCTGACTATTGATTCCTTGCCCAAGATAGAACAAAACTGAATAAGAACATTCTTCAGAGACTCCTCCATCAACAGCATTTGCAATCGCAATTGCTTCATCAATTCTATTTCGCTTTGTTTTAAAGATTTTTTTACATACCTTACTCCAGTTTTTTTCATTATTGGTTTCAAGGAAAGATTTGAGTTTAAGCGCTTTGCGACCAATTTTTAATCTTTGCTTCATTAGATTGTTTTCTTTTTCAACATAGCCTTCAAGGCTGTCTTGAATCTCGTTGATAATTTTACTTGCGCTGTCTCTTTGATTTTTAACGAAATAATCTAGATTCTCTTGACCAGACGTCTGGTCGTTTTTTTTCTTTAACATATAAACTCCTTTGGTTGTTAATTAGTGGCTGGTGCCATTTAACCGGCCCATTTAAGTTTAATTTGACTTGAATCTCTTGCCATTCTACTCAAATTTAATGAGAGAGCTGATCTT
>Ga0208375_1004079_pt1 | contig 11810 bp, 15 predicted proteins | sample RifOxyD1_FD_184038 | JGI IMG/M metagenome (GOLD analysis project Ga0208375, IMG submission 184038) | Soil microbial communities from Rifle, Colorado - Rifle Oxygen_injection D1 (SPAdes) | ecosystem: Environmental > Terrestrial > Deep subsurface > Rock core/Sediment | place: Rifle, Colorado... | reverse complement strand
CAAAAAAACTTTTCTAAGATTATAAATATAATGCGAAAAAATTAAAAATTTTGTTCAGCTTATTTTAAGCGAGCTAGTTCCGTTTATTTTTCTTTAACAGCGCGTACCCCGAGACCGGAATCCGCGTAAGACGGATCCCGGCAGCAGCCGAGGAGAGTCCTACCGTCGTAAGCGCCGAACCTCGCGACTGAATTGTTGTCGCTTCTTGGATGCCAGTAATATAAACTTCCTGAGCTAATATTTTTATTTGGCAGGCCTTGAGAAGAAATGTTTTTTCCATTAATCCAATCTTCTAATAAAATTCCAAGATTTTTATCTTCCATTAAGCAATCTTCTAATTTTTCTTTTTTAGATTCATTTTCAGTTAAAAGATATAATTCGTTTTTTTCAACCTTGAAATTTGCATCAAGCCATTCTCCTCTCCAAGGAGAATTTACTTCTGTAATTTCATTGTAAATATCTTTATGATTTTCTTTTGTGTATTTTAAAAATTCCCTAAATTCATTTATTTTTAACATCTGATAATTTTGGCTTTGCAATTCTGTCCAGCAATCTTTCCAATTTTTATTTAAATGTGTTCTTTCTTTTGCGATATAAAGATTTATTGACGGAACATAAATAAACTCATTTGTATTTTTATTTGAAGATTTGTCTTTCAAATCATTCCTTAATTTATAATCTCTAGAATTTAAACCTTTCAAAAATTTATCAGTTACTTCAATTATTGGCGCCATGTTTTTACAAATCAATAACTCCGTCTTTTGTCAATGCAGCAAATCTTATTCCGACAGGCAGATTAAGTAAAGCAGAAATCAAAGCCATGTGCTCTTTTCCGTCGCCGGAAGCAATGCTTAAAGCAACTTCTGTGCCTGAAATTTTTCCCTTAAGAGCTTTAGAAAATTCATCTCTTAAATCCTTAATGTTTTTATTTAAGCCGACTTTAATAAATTCAAAATTTTTTTCGTGCTTGAATTGTTTTGCAAAATCATCTCCTAAAAGAATTACTTTATCCCACTCTCCGAATTTTATCAAACCTGAAACCTGCGCCCAAGTTCCTTCTCCTTTTGAAAGTAATGCTATTAGTTCCATTTCAACTAAAGCTCCATTTTATTTTTAAAGATTATTGCAATTCAAAGTATAGTAAGTTTTATAAATAAATAAAAACTTAGGATTTTACCGATTGAACTGCATCGCTGCGGAATATTTTCTATATTCGCAACGCATTATGCAGGAGGTAAATAAAAAAATGGCAGAATTAAAAGACCAATTAAAACAAGCTCTAACAGAGCTAAGAACAGAGAAAAAAAGAAAATTTGACCAAACTGTTGATTTAATTGTAAATTTGCAAAAGTTTGATGTGAAGAAAAATCCAGTGAATACTTTTGTTTCTGTTCCGTATAAAATTAAGGACAAAAAAATTGCAGGATTCTTAGATATAAAAAATAAAAATTTTGATACAATTACTCCAGATCAATTCAAAAAATACGCAGATAAAAAAGAATTAAAGAAAATTGCAAAAAATTATGATTTTTTTATTGCTCAGCCAAGCGTCATGCCAAAAGTTGCAACCGCTTTTGGAAGAGTTTTGGGACCGCTTGGAAAAATGCCGTCGCCTCAATTAGGAATTATTTTAAATACTGACGATAAAACAATAAACGAATTAAAAGAAAAAATAAATTCAAGTATAAAAATCAGGACAAAAGACGCGAGCATTAAAGTTCCTATTGGAAAAGAAAGCATGAAAGATGAAGATATTATTGAGAATATTTTAGCTGTTTACAATTCTCTTCTAAAAAATCTCTCAAAGGGAAAAGAAAACATAAAAAATATTGAAATTAAATTCACAATGACTAAACCAAAAAAGATTATCTTAAAATGACTGACAAAAAAAATACAAAAATGGAAAAGAATAAACCAAAAAAAATTTCAGAATTTAAATTAAAAGCAGTAAAAGAATTTGAAAATTTAATTAAAAATAAAAGAACAATCTTAGTTTCATCTATAAAAAATATTCCTGCGTCACAAGTTCAGGAAATTTCAAAAAAACTCCGAGGCAAGGCGGTCGTTAAAGTTCCAAAGAAAAATTTGATTTTTATGGGGCTGGATTTTTCAAAAGACAAGGAAATTGAAAAATTAAGGGATAACATTAAAGAAAATTTTGCAATTTTATTTTCTGACTTGGATAGTTTTGAACTTGCCGGCGAATTAATTAAAAATCAAAGTCCTGCAAAAGCAAAAACGGGACAGATTACAGATAAAGATCTTGAAATTCCCGAGGGGCCGACCGAATTAATGCCGGGTCCGGCAGTAAGTGAATTAAGCGCTTTAGGAATTAAAATCCAAATTGAAAAAGGAAAAATCACAATAAAAGAACCGAAAATTATTACTAAAAAAGGCGAAAAAATTTCTCAAGGCGCAGCAGAAATATTAAGTAAATTAGATATCAAGCCGTTTAAAGTTGGATTTCTTCCAATATGTTCTTTTGATACTAAAGAAAAAATATTTTATTCAGAAATAAAAATAGATACCGAAGGAACAATAGAACAGCTTAAAACAGATTATTCAAAATCGCTGGCTTTTGCTGTAGAAATTGGATATTCAACAAAAGATACAATCAAATTTTTAATTGGCAGAGCTGGAATGCACGAAAAAGCTCTTGAAAAATTATCAAATACTCCGAACGAAAATAAATCTGACGGAGAGGAAAAATAAATGGAATACGTATACGGTGCATTGCTTTTGCACAAACTTGGAAAAGAAGTCAGTGAAGAGAATGTGAAAAAAGTTGTTGCGGCTGCCGGCGAAAAGGTTGACGATTCAAAAGTCAAATCACTTATCGCCAGTTTGAAAGACGTGGATATAGCAAAAGAACTTGAAAACGCTAGTTTGGTTGCCTCTGCTCCTGCTGGAGAAACGCACAAAGCAGAAAAGAAAGAAGAAAAACCAAAAGAAGAGAAACACGAAGCTGCAGCAGAAGGATTGTCAGCATTATTTGGATGATTTAATTTTTATTGCAAATAACTGACAATCTTTTTCACAGAAGTAGTTTGACTTTTAAGAATTCTAAAATAGATATTGCAAAAAAGAAATTAATTTAAAGGATAAACTAAACAGAAAGATATGGTTGAAGAAACAAAAAATTATTATATTTTAGCAGATTCTGTTGAGCAATTTAAAAGAATTGAAGAGGCATACAATAAATTTAAAAAATGTTATACTTTAAGTTTTAAAAATGCAAAACTTTTAGTATTAGAAAATCCCATTATGAAAGATACATTTGCGATTCTTCCAGAAAATAAATTTGGAAAGATAATCGAACTTGGATCGAAGAAATCTAATCTTGAAGCAAGAACAATAAAAAGCGGTTTTGGTATGTGGCTTGTTTCTGTAGAAAATTACCAATATCTTATTAGAGAGAGCAATCCTGATTTTAAAAAAGAAGAGTAATTCCAAAAACCTTATAACTTCTCTTTAATTTTTTTATTTCATGGTATGGAATCTTTATGAAAAAGGAAAATTTTTAGAGCCATTAAAATTTTCAAATGGAAAAACTCAAGAAGATGTTGTAAAAGAAGTTTTGAATTCTATAAAAAATGGCGAGAAAATTATTTTTATTCATGGAGTTTGCGGGACTGGAAAGTCGGCGATTGCTCTTAATCTTGCAAAAGAACTTGGAAAATCTTCAATTGTCGTGCCGATAAAAAATCTTCAGATGCAGTATAAAAAAGACTATGAAAGCGAAAAATATCTGCTTAAAAATAACGACGATAAATTAAAAATCAGCGTGATAACCGGACGGCAAAATCACAAATGCAAATTTCTTGAAGATAACAAAGATGCAATTCCAAAAATAAAAAAAGAAGTAAATGCAAAATTGCATGATATATTTTTTGGAAAAAAAGATGAATTTGAAAAGAATTTTGGAGATGATATTTCTGCAGATAATAAATATCTGCCGTGCAAAATTGAAATAAAAGAAAGAAACATTCAAAAGATAAAAAAATATTTAGGACAAAATACTGATATAAATGCAAGAAATTTTTCCCAGCTTAAAGATGTTAAAAGAGTATCTGTTGCGGGCGCCTGCCCGTACTGGAGTCCTGCCCTTCCAGCAAGATATGAACTTGGAGGGAAAAGTTTTGCAAATTCTAAAAAAAGAAGGTATATGGGGCTGAAAAATACAGAATTTATTTTTTATCAAAGAGAACCTGGATGCAAATTTTATGAGCAGTTTAATTTTTATATTGATTCAGATGCAATTATATTTAATTCGGAAAAATATAAAATTGAATCAGCGCTAAACAGAAAGCCGATGACTGAAGTTGAAATAATTGATGAATGCGACGAATTTCTGGATAAATTTTCAAATAATAAAACAATAAATCTTGACAGAATGCAAAATTCATTAAACCAGATTTTTGAAATAGAAGGAGAAGATGAAATAATTCTTAATGAATTAAAAGAAATTATAAAAAAATTAAAAACCGACAAAATCACAAATGAAGCAATTAAATCAGAGCAAATTCTCTCTCTAAAACAAACTGCAATATATGATTTATTCAGGATTCTGCTGAAAAATCCCGATTTTATTTATAATGTAGATGATGAAAATTATTTATTTGAAGTTTATGAAAGCGCAAAAATGTTTGAAGAATTTTTAGACGAGAGTTATGTCACATTCACAAAAAAAGATGAAGCAATGACGGCGCATATTGTAACAATTAATTTAGCTAAAAAATTTAAAGAAATGGCTGACAAAAATAAGATAATTATTCTTATGTCAGGAACCTTGCATTCTGAAGAAGTTTTAAAAGATATTTTTGGGATTGAAAAATTTAAAATAATTGAGGCAGAAAATCAACAACAAGGCCAAATCACTATAAAAAGAACCGGCTTGGAAATGGATTGCAAATATTCTAATTTTTCGTCTGGAAAAAATAATCAGAAAGATTATTTTCTTGCCTTGGACAAATCCATTGAAATTGCAAAAAAACCAGTTTTGGTTCATGTAAACAGCTTTGCGGATTTGCCGTCTGAAATTGAAAAAGAAAATTTAAATCTTAAAAATTTAATTAGCAGAGAAAAATTAAAAGAGATTCAAGATGAAGATAATGAAGGAAAATTAATTGAAGAATTTAAAGCGGGTAAAACCCCAATTTTATTTTCAACCCGCGCATCAAGAGGCATAGATTTTCCAGGCGAACAGTGCAACAGCATTATTTTTACAAAATATCCAAATCCGAATGTAAAAGATGTTTTTTGGAAAATATTAAATCAAACCAAGCCGCAGCATTATTGGAAATTTTACAAGGACAAAGCTCGACGTGATTTATTGCAGAAAATTTACAGAGGATTAAGATTTAAAGAAGATAAAATTGATTTGCTAAGTCCTGATAGCAGAGTGCTGGATGCTTTTGAAAAGTAAAATTAAATTTATAAGAATAAACGCCCCCGCCTACTCCCGACCTCACTCGGTTATTTATATGATTTATCTAATTAATTTTCTCCTCCGTGAAATCGCTCGGGAATCGAGACCCACGGTTCGATTCAAATAAATTTATGCAATCTAAATTTAAACGCCCCCGCCAGGAATCGAACCTGGAAGCCCTTGCGGGCCCAGCTCTCAAGGCTGGTGCACTACCATTATGCGACAGAGGCATTACGCGAAAACTAACTTTTACATATTTTAATTATGTAAAAATTTTAAACTACAAAATAATCATCAAAGAATAAGTTAAAAATCTTGCTATCCCTTAAAAAATCCTAAAATTTTTTTCCAAAAGGAATTTTTAAATTCAACTGGTTTGCCGTCTTTGTCAAGAACCTGATAATTTATTCTCGGTTTTTCCTTAAAAATAGGCGCTTCTTTAGCCATTTCTTTTTGAGCCAATTCTATTGCTTCTTCGACAATAACTCTAGAATATCCCTGATTAATTAAAGCCCATTTAAGACTATCGGTCGTATATCCTTTTTTTAAATTTTTTTTAAAGTATTTTACTAATTGTTCTTTAGAACCTCTCCTAATTCCAGCCATACAAAAAACAAAAATCCAGCATTTAAATTCTTTGCTATATTCTATTTTATAATTATTATACTATTTTTAGCATAGAATTTCACAGCTTCGTTGAGTCTTGATTCGGATTCGGAATAAATAGTTAAGAGTTTTTCATTTTTTTTAATTTTATCATATTTATGCGCATATAAATAAATTCCTGCAGATTTATCCGTCGGACAACCTGCAATTCTTGCAAGCAAATTTATTAATTTATTATTTATCTCTAAGATTTTTCCATTTTTGTCTGATAAAATGTTATGCTTAAATTTTCCGGGAATTAATTTTTTTATTGCGCCGTCTTGCGCCTGAATAATTTGTTTGAATTTTTTATATGCCATTCCTGAACTTAAAATTTCTTCAGCTTTTTTAATTCCCTGACTTTTTTTTGCTTTTCCAGTCATTTCTAAAATTTTTCCAGCAAGAAATACGGATTTTGTTTCTAAGTCCTTTGGACCTTGCTGTTTTGGATCAAGAATTTTCAAAACATCAATCATCTCTAAAACAGGACCTATTCCATTTCCAATCGGCTGATCGCCTTTTGTTAAAACAACTTCTAATTTTTTTTTGAAATATTTTCCTATTTTTTCAAATTTCTTTTTTAATTTGACAGCTTTTGATAAACTAACTTTTGCGTTTTCTCCGTAGGGAATATCTATTAAAATATAATGACTTCCTACAGCAAGTTTTTTTGACATGATGGATGCCAATAATTGCGCTTCAGGATCTATTTTTAATTCTTTTTCGATTCGAATTATTTCTTCGTCGGCTGGAACCATGCCCATTGCGCCACCCCAAACTAAAAAAGCATTTGTTTTTTTTAGAATTTTTTTTAATTTGTCAACTGAAAATCCAACTTGAGCCAAAACTTCCATTGTATCTGCTGTCCCTGCAGCGCTTGTTATTGCTTTTGAAGAAGATTTTGGCATTATCAAACCTGCTGCCGCACAAATTGAAACAACTATGGGAGTCGTCCTATTATTTGGAACTCCACCGATGCAATGCTTATCTGCAATAAATTTTTTGTTTAATTTAAAAATATTTCCTGATTTTAAAATCGCTTTTGTCAAGTAGATTGTTTCTCTTAAATTCATCCCATGAATATACATTGAAGAAATAAACAATGCAATTTCTGATTCAGATAGTTCATTGCCTACAATATCTATGACGATTTCTTTGATTTCATTTTCAGACAACTCTTGATTGTTTAACTTTTTCTTTATTAAGTCCAGTGAAATAGGAGTCTCTGCAAGACCAATTTCAATTTTTTGATTATTACTTAAATTCATCCTCTCTTTAATTTCAGAAGAAACAGCAATTTCATTTTTTTTTACTATATGGTCCCCAATGATATTCACGATTGTGTGAAATTCTTTCGGATGTTTTATTAAAGTTCTTAAATAAATTCTTGCTTTTGTATGAATTCCCAATTTTTTAGCAGTTTCTTTATGCAACATTGCTACCGGAATGCCAGCAGACCACTTTAGAAATTTAATTTTTAGTTGCATCTAATCTCATCGTTAATTTAATTGTTTAATGTGCTGAGGGGGATTTATAAAAATTCCCGGAGTTTTTTTGTCTCGATAAATTTCTAAAATTATTAAAAGATAAGCAAGAATCAAAGGCCCTAATATCATTCCAAGAATTCCAAAAACAAATGTTCCTCCAATCATTCCAATAAAAACTACTGATGGATGCAAGTTTATCCACCTCGCAAGTATTATTGGTTTGACAAAATTTTCAACACTTGATGAAAAAATTCCAAATAAAACTATGCCTATTGCAGGATAAATGCTCCCAATTACAAAAAGATAAATCGCCACTGGAACCCAGACAATTGTTGTTCCAAGAATCGGAAGAATTCCCGCCGCTGCGGCAAGAATAGTTAAAATAAATGCATTTGGAACATTAAAAATATAAAAACTAATGCCGACGATAATTCCCGAAATAATCCCTAAAACTATCTGACCATAAAATATCGAAGTGGTAATCTCCCTTGAAGATCTGAATAATCTATTTTCAACTTCTTTTGAAAATGGTAGGAGGCTTCTGATGTAATCAACAAAATTTTCCTGATCTTTTAAAACAACAAAAAACACAAAAAACACAACAAAAAACTGCAATAACAAAATTGGAAAATTGCTGATTAATTTTGAAAAAATGTTCATAAGTGAATTAGAGATTTTTGTTATAAATGAAGAAAGTACGGACCCAATTTCATTAGACAATTGCACAGATGAAAATACATCGGGGAAAATTTTTTTAAGGGGAGTTACAAAATCTATTCCCTGTGAAGCCGTGTAAAACTGAATTGATTGATCAACTAATATCGGAGTTAAAAACCACATCGGGATAAAAATTATTGCTGTAAGAACAATGCACATCAAAAAAGCTGAAATATATCCTACTTTGATAAACTTATTAACTTTTTTATATAGCGGATAAAAAATATACCCCAGAATAATTGCCAGAATAATTGATAAAAGAATTGGTTTTAGCAAAAAGAAAGACAACACTAATAAAACTAATATGATTCCGGTAGAAGTTAAGTTTCTAAAATATTCTCTGTCCATTCTCTTTTTACTTAGATATTTTAAATCATGCAAATTTATAAAGCTAATCTTTTTTAAAAAACCATAGATGTGAAAACAATAATCGGAAAAATATATTTAGTTCATTTTCTCGTCAATAAACTATAAAACATTCTTTTTCAATGGAGCTGTGCTGCTCCCAAGCTCACTCGGATTTTTAAAATTTGCCTTCGGGATAATATCTCGTGAACTTGCTCGGATTTGAAGTTCAAATCTTAATTTTTTTCAATGGGGCTGCGCGGATTTGAACCGCGGTCGCCAGGTCCCAAACCTGGAATACTACCAGGCTATACTACAGCCCCATTAGATTAACTGATTTTAAAAGATTAATAAAGTTTGTGATAAAATACATTAAACTTAAGAAAGAATAATACAAACATTTTAAAAACCATTTCTTGATTATTATTATATATTAAAATGGTAAAAACAAAAAAAATAAAATCGGCGGGAAGGTTTGGAGCAAGATATGGAAAAACTCCGAAAGCAAGACTTGTTAAAGTTGAAGAAAAACAAAGAAAAAAACAGAAATGTCCTTTCTGCAAGAAATTAGGCGCAAAAAGAAGCTCAAAAGGAATTTGGAAATGCAGACGAAAAACCTGCGGGAAGAAATTTGCGTCACATGCTTTTTACTTAGGAAAATAAAATGAAAACATTAAAAAACACAATTAAATTAAATAAAGAAGGTAAAGCGTAAAAGATGATTGCATATAAATGTTTTAAATGTAAAAACAAAGTGAATGATGATGATCTTAAAAAAAGATTTGTTTGCCCTGCCTGCGGGAGCAAAATTTTTTACAAGCCGAGGACAAAAGTTAAGAAAGTAAAAGCCGAGTGAAAATAGAATAAATTTATTCTTAAAATAAAGATGTTAGACGAAAAAAATAAAAATATCCAAGAAGTGCAATTCTTAGAACAGAATATGCAAAATCTCTTTTTTCAAAAACAAGCTTTTCAGATGGAGTTGACAGAGACGCAGTCTGCTTTAAGGGAAATAGAAAATTCTCAAGAAGATGCTTATAAACTAATTGGTCAGTTAATGATTAGAGTGCCGAGATCTAAAATAATTGAAGAGCTTTCTGAAAAAGATAAATTTTTAAATTTAAAAATTAAAAATCTTGAAAAACAAGAAAAATCTTTTTCTGAAAACCTTGAACAGCTTCGAGGAAAAATATTAAGAAAATAGTATATATCTTAAACCCGAAATATTTATAAATCAAATCGAACATAATTTAGTATGGTTATGGACAAAATAAAGAGGATTTTTTCAAACACTCTCGGAGATTCCGGAGGAGATGAATATCTTGAGATTGATTTAGAACAAGAAGGAAACAAGCAAGCTAAAATTCTTGTAAAATTATTCACATTAAATCAGTACGAAGATGTAACTGTTATCTTAAATGCTTTAAGAGATGGATATACTATTGTAATTGTTGATTTCAGAGTTTTAAAACAAAAAGATCCTGTTGAATTAAAAAGAGCAGTTTCAAAAATAAAAAAAACAATTGACGCTCTTGGGGGCAGTATAGCAGGACACGAAAACCTTATTGTTGCAACGCCTTCTTTCGCTAAAATTCATAAAGAACTTCCTCCCGTAAAACCTGCTAAAAGCAAGTTTGACGATTACTAAGCAGGTGGCGAGAATTCTTATCAAAATAGATTCAGAGTTTTTATTGTTAGAGAGTTTATTTATATTAGATTATGTTTAATTTAATTTTCAAAATTTTTACGAAGACAATTTTTCCCCATTAAACCTTCGCAATACTAAACACCGTCTTCAAAGCTACAATTATCGTCGCAGGAATAAATAATATTAATAACGCTCCAAAAATAGAAGAAACAACATCTCCTAGCCCGAGTCCGATTAAAGATCCAGATACACTTTCTCTTCCAAATTTACTCACTATTACTAATACTGCTCCGGCAATAAGAAAAGCATGACTCTCTTTTCCATCTACTTTTATGAAACTTCCGACGACAATTCCTATAAGAACTAAAAGTCCGTAAATTTGCGCGCTGTATGTAACTAAATAAGGAATTTTAATTAGTGTAGTAAAAACGCCTACCATAACTGCAAGCACAACACCAACTAAAAAAGCCCATGCCCCGACAATATTTTCTTTAGATTTTAATACCATTAATTATTTAAGTGCGTTTTATATAAATATTTTTCTATTCCAACCTTACAAGATAAATTTAAACTAATCAATCAAATATAAAAAAATTTATAAAGTAGGTCTTATCAATATTAATATGTTAAAGAAATTTTTAGTCATCTTTTTTTTATTTTTATTTGCTATGCAGTTTGTTTTAGCTCAGGATACAGAGATTAAAATTAAAACCCCATCATTTACAGAAATTCACTTGACTGTTTTAGATCCCGACGCAGATTATAACGCTTATGCAATTTACAAGCAAACTTCTGACGCATATGGAGATGCAACATTTACTTATTCAGGAGATGCTTTTGTTTTTGATTTAATGGTTGTTTTAAAAAAATCAGACAAAACAATTTCATCTGAAAAATATCGAGAAAATTATGTTGCAGGAGATCCTATTTATTTAGAGATTATTCCAAATGGATATGAAATCAGGGAAACTCCAAAAATTTCCGGAACAGTTACCGGTGTTGACAGCGACATTAATGTGACTAATTCTACAGAAGAAAATTTAACTGCTCCAGTGGAGCCAGAAGTTAATTCTACTATTCAAGAAGAAGCTCCAAAAAATAAATCGGGCATTTTATCTTTCTTTTTAAATTCTGAAGGAGAAAAACAGAATAAGACAGATTCATCTTTTAAGGGATTGTATTATATAGGCGCGCTTGTTTTATTATTTATTATTGGTTTTTTTATTTTTAAAAATTATCAGGTGCCTACTCCACGCAAGATAAAAGTTACAAAATTAAGCGAGATTCAATCGCCTAAAGCCTTTAATTCAAAAAATGTAAATGAACTTATTGGCGACGCTACAGAAAGGATAAAAAATGCTCAAAAAGAAATAGAAACTCTTAAGAAATATAGGGGATAATTTTTATTTTGTTTTCCATTAGATTAGTATAATAATTTTTATAAACTCTTTTTTTAATAAAAAATTATGATTTCCATAGAAATAAATGAAAATTATTCAAATAAAAATTTGAATAATTTAAAAACTCTTAAAAACCAAGA
>Ga0208375_1004078_pt1 | contig 11811 bp, 14 predicted proteins | sample RifOxyD1_FD_184038 | JGI IMG/M metagenome (GOLD analysis project Ga0208375, IMG submission 184038) | Soil microbial communities from Rifle, Colorado - Rifle Oxygen_injection D1 (SPAdes) | ecosystem: Environmental > Terrestrial > Deep subsurface > Rock core/Sediment | place: Rifle, Colorado... | reverse complement strand
CTGCCTATCAACTTGTCGCCTTCAACTGTAGCTGCGAACTGCTCGGGTTTGCCGGGAACTACGTCCAAATGTCCGTTAAGCAGGATATGAAATTTGCCATTTTCAGGCCATTTATTGTAGATAAGCAAACTGGGATTGCCGTCGCAGACAAAACGCTTGAATGGAAATTCGGAAACAACGGATTGGGCCGCTTTTAATACGGCTTCTAATTGGTCAGGTGATTCCTTAGTAGAAGGGATGGCAATTAAAGCTTTGGAGAGGGAAATGAGGTCGTCTTTCATTTGAGTATTGTACCACTAAGTTAAATAAGTGAAAAACTGCTCTAATTGCGATCTAATTTGGGGATCAATGTTAACCGGCTCAATTAGTTGGTGACCCTGGTTTAAAAATCTGCGACAACCAACCTGCCAAACGGTGGCGCTGCCTATTTCATTTTGCCACGGCCGCAACATGGCCGGCTCCATTTTGAGACGTGCCAGTGAATTAATGGTGTCTATCTGACCGGCGTCACAATAAGCGGTCACAACCTGAATTCCCAATTCAGCCAGAGTGTTTAAATCCACACTTCCGGGGTGGTTGTTTTCCAGAATAAAAGCCGAGGCATCGGGCTTGATGATAAGGACTTTGTTACCCGACAAGTCGATTACTTCGATATCAGAATCGCGGGTGATGTCTGTAGCCAAAGACATCTTTTGTAATTCGGAATGGATTTTAGATTTGACCGATTGAGCGTCCGGAAGAAGCAGATGGGCTAGTCCCCTGTCAGGTTGTGACAAGTTGAGGGCAGATTTTATATTTGTGAGTAAAACTTGCTTTAGAGATAGTGGCCAAAGGTTAAGCTGACGCCTTAGTTGACTGGGGTCAGCTATGAGACTTGTGAAATGAATCATGCTTTCTCTGGCCGGACTTGTGGGGTGGTCGTTTTGATCCCGGTGGTCATAAACAACATGTTTTCCGGATTCGACCGAAACCGGATACATGCCGGCTGACAGAGCGGATCTCTGCATGGCCGGCTGGACAGCCCGGACATCAGCCCAGGGAGACCAACCATTGATGGTAGCCTCGTCATACAAAGATTTGGTGATGGCCTTGCCGACTCCGTTTCCCCGGTACTGGGGACTGACGACTACTCTGCAAATTTCACGCATTTGCTGGCTTCCGCCAAGAACGGCGGTAGCTACCAGTCCCATTTCAGTTTCCAAAACATATCTTTGTTCACCATTTTGGATTTGTTGCCTGATTATTTCCGGCTGATATACGCCAAGAAAAGGATAACCAGGGAATCCGGCCCTGGCCAGCTGCGACAGCAGGTCAGCGTCTTTTGTTTCAGCTTTTCTAATAATTATTTTTTGTTCAGGGTACATAAAAGAAAAACCCCGCCATTTGCGGGGTGTGAATGTTTAATTAATTAAACAGGCTACACGTCCCGCATAGACGAGATAAAGAAAAAGTTAGTAAAATATTTTTGTTTAGTCATGATTAAAGTCTGTCAATTAGGCCCATAAATCCTGAGGCCACCATCACGTTAACCTGGGCTATCCGATCGGTTTCGGGTCCTGATAACTGTTCATACTGCCTTAGCATGGCAACTGCGACTGAGCCGTGCAGGTGGTTCGGAGAATTTGGATTGAAATAATCCTGAACGTTTTTGGCGTTTTGAGCCAAGGTTCTTTTGATAACATCGACTGATCTATCCCAGTCAGGAGAGCTATGTTTTGGCTTGGCCCAGCTGAAGAAGTTATTCCAAGCCTGACGAATTGTAAGAAGACCGGCTTTGGTAGAAATAACGGCATCCACTCCATTCTTTGCAGCCGCTAGTCGGTTTGCTTTTCGGACATCAAACGATTCCATTTCCAAAAATGAGGGTAAATGGCCGGTTTCATCTCTGACCAATTGAGCAACAATTTCTGTAAATCTTCTCAGGACAACAGTTTGGGCTACCCATAATTCCGGATTGGGATTGCTGTCTGACGAACCAAATTCAGCCGTTCCGGTGGAAAGTTTGGGGCGATAGTCGTTGTGAGAACCGTTACTTTTTCCTCCCCCGGCCCGTTCGGGAACCGGAATCTCCCCGGCGGTGACTCGCAGGTGCCCTCTGTGCAAAAAACTGAGGGCGTCAACCGGGATATTATCCTGGACTCCTCCGCGGGTTGAAATTTGATTTCTGGATGATTCCCGGTGTGACAATAAACTGTCTGACCGGCCTTTCCAGAATGGGGCTGATAAAGAGAGAGCATTAATCATGGTGGATAAAACAGCGTTGTAGCTATTGCCTAAGGCCAGTGAGAATTCAATTGAGCTGCCAAATCCTGACTGGTCGACGTGGCTTTGGACGGTTTGGGCGTCAAAAGTGAGAGCGGTCCTCTTCAATCCGTGGGTGTGAATACTGACCATGTATTCATGAGGGGGAATGTTTGAGATATCAGACTTCAAAGGTAGACCAGAAAGACCGGTGGGAAGCATTAGCCACCCCTTGGCCTGAAAAGCGGTGGCGATTGGAACGAGGGTTTGGGTCAGGTTTTTCTGAAGATCTTCAAAAGAATTATGAGGTGAGGTGGCAATTTCTACCTGAGAATTCAGACCTTCCGGGGTTAAACCTGGAATTTGATCAAGGTCCCAGGGTTGTCCCTGATGGTTAACAACGACAATTTTTTTATTTCCCTCAGAAATTTCTTGAACTGAGTCGGCACCATACATCGTGACCGGATGGCCGGCGGAGTTGATGACAAAAAACTCGGCTTCGATTCCCATCAGGGCGGTGTCTGGAGTAGCGAGGTTGATTCTGGCAAGCGGTTTTGGCATGGCCTTTATCGGTGTGATGTCTCCGGCTGAGACGTCCAATCTGGTGTTTTCCTGACCCGGCTTACGAAGCCGGTAGTTGGGATGTTTTACGGCCAACATGTTGTCGTAATCAATGCCTCCTCGCTGAGCGATTTCCGAGTCGAGTTTTACGGAGGCTGGCGTGAATTTTCCTGCGTCTTTGAATCCTGGCATAGGTTTTTTTGAAATAAAAAAACCTCCTTGTGGGAGGTTGTTCTTTATTTATTTAAATAATGGCTTTAGGCTCTTACTCCTCCCACATTAAGCCCGTCCTCAAAAAGGACTAGGGCGCTAATAATTAGGAAGGACGACTGTTGCATGTTAGGAGATATTGTAATTAGGCTTGGCAATCTTGTCAATATTTGAATAGAGTTTAACCATGGCTGCTATCCCCTTTTCGATGTTTTCCAGGGGTAAAAATTCATTGGGGGCATGACAGTTGTCATCCGGTAAACCAAAGCCGATAAGAACGGCCGGAGCGTTTAAGGCCCGGGCTAAAACCGGCACAAAACCGATTGATCCGCCCTGGCCGGTAAAGACGGCCGGATGGTCAAAAGTATCCCCTAGAACCTTTCTGGTCAGTTCATAAATAGGATGAGTGGTGGGGGCTTTATAGGCGGGGGCCGGGTTATGGCGGAAAAAACGTAAAGTGGCGCGTTTGGGGGCCATCTTTTGGATGTAGTTAACCAGCAATCGGTAAATCCGATTGGGATCCTGATTTGGCACCAGGCGGAAGCTGATTTTGGCGGTGGCCACGTTGGGAATAATGGTTTTGGAGCCGGAGCCGGTATAACCACTGTCAAGCCCGGTAATGTCCATGGTAGGCTCGCTCCATCGGCGCTGGTTAATAGACAGCCCTTGGGTGCTGGAGCCTAAGAATAACAACCGGCCATCACTGAGAATGTCGGCGACTTTGGGTTCAACATGACGAAAGTCCCGAATTTCTTTGGGTGACAACGGAACTACGTTTTGATAGAAGCCGGGTAAAGTAATTTTGCCGTCGCCATTTTTGAGCGTCGATAACATGCGGATGAGAATAAATGCCGAATTTGGAGCCAGGCCGCCGAATTGGCCGGAGTGGACATCCTGAGATCCGGTTTGAAGTTGAACATCAACACTAACTTCACCCCTTAGGGAAACATCAATTGAAGGATGGCCGGCGGCTACCATTTCGGTATCGGATAAGAAAATATAGTCGGCTTTGAGAAGGTGTGGATATTTTTGGACCAGGGAATTGACTCCGGGACTGCCGATTTCCTCTTCACCTTCGATAATGAATTTAAAGTTGACGGGTAAGTTTTGCAGTCCAAACTGGTCAATTAACTGTTTAACCGCCATTAAGTGAATAAAAATCTGACCTTTGTTGTCGGAGGCGCCACGGGCATAAATGCGGCCTTTTCTGACGGTGGGCTCGAAAGCCGGAGTGGTCCACAAACTGGGTGCCCCAGGGGGCTGGACGTCGTAATGACCGTAAATTAAGGCCGTAGGCAAGTTGGGATTTGAAACTGGAGACTGGGCAAAAATAGCCGGATGAGAGATTGAGGGAAGGATTTGAGTGGAGAAACCGAAGGAGGCAAACAATTCGACCAGAAAATCACGGGCCTGATCACACTGCCCGGAGAACTCGGGTTCGCTGGATACGGAGGGTATCCTCGCTGGATACGGAGGGTATCCGAAGAAAATCGGTAAGGACGGGTAATGGGAATGTCATCGGTCATATAACGAAATTCAATTAACCGGTTGAAGTGACCATGTAGCGCTCCGAGGAGAGCATGTACTTAGTGCCGGATGATTTAACCTGAGACCAGTAAAAGCCTTTCTTTTTGGCCCGGTGGTTACTGGCGGCCAGCCAATTTTTTGAAGATTCAGCTTTTTGTCTTAGAGCAACGATAATGGTTTTAAGGTGAATATAGAAGTTTTTGTGATAGACGCCGGGATTAACGGTGGTCTGCATGGTGGCGACCTGAATTTCCTGGGCAAAATCTCCCATGGTTTTAACTAGACTGCGGATTTCCTGGCGAATTGAGTCAATTTGCTGTTTGGCTTCCCGCTCGCTTCGAATCAGCTGTTGTCTTTCTTCCTGGCGCATTTGGGACAGCCTTTGGGTAAATTCGGATTCGGCCTGGGAGTAACCCCGTTCTTCGGCTCTTTGCATCTGAGAAATAGGAAGCGATTCGTTGGGGCTAAGAGTGCCGGAAGTAGAAATTCCAAAAGACTCAGGAATGTCCTGGGTGATGGCGGCTTTGGCCTGAGTTTTGAAGTCGGAAACGGCACCAGAGCCTAGAGACCTTAAAGCCTCCAGAAAGTTCTCCGGGGATTGAACTTTAGTTCGACTCCCAGATTTGGGTGTATTACTATAGGTTGTCGCCATGGCTTGTATTATAGCATAATATGGCTAGCCTAGCATGCCCTGCAAATACTCCAGGGTTTTGGCCCTACTATCCAGTTTTTGTTCCATCTGGATCTGAGCCAATATGAATTCGGTTTCAAGATCAATTTTAGCAGCCTGAAGAGTCTGAGCTTTGAGGTCCTGGGCGGATAGTTTTTTAGTCTGCAGGTATTTGGTCATATCCAGACCAATTTGAGTCAGGTTTTCGGCCAGGGCTGACAGACGATGATTTGCTTCCTCTTCAACCAGAGGTTGAGGCACGGAAACTTTGGAGTTTTTCCGAAGCCATTCGATAATCGGGGTCAGTTTGGATTGACCTTCTTCGGCTTTGAGCTTGGAAATTTCCTTTTTATACTCAGGAACGGTGACGGTGGGAGCTTCACAGGTGGTGGCGGTAAATTCCCAGTCTTCGCCTTCTTTGCCTTTGTCGATGATGATTTGGGGGTAAAGAATGGGTTTAAGCTGGTGGCTTTTGACAAGTTCGGAATAAGCTTCCGGCAGAAGTACGTTAATGGCCTGAGACAGAGCGGCTGTCCGGTCTACTTTGGGATCAATCATGTCTTTGGGGGCTTTGCCTTTTCGAAATCCCGGAACTTCAACCTGGTCTGCAGCCTTGGCCAGTTCTTTTTTGAAGGCGGCTTCGATAGTCGGCCAGCTGATACGGATTTTCAGTTCGATGGTGCCATTTTCGTGGCGGATGAGGTTTTCGGGGTTGGTTTTGGTAGCCATATGAATTATTTGGTTAAAGGAATGATGCTTTGAATTTTATCATTTGTAGTTAAGGTGTCTACCACTTCCATACCGGAGACGACTTTTCCTAAGTAAGTGTATTCTCCGTCTAAGAACCGGGAGTCTTTTTTGGCGATAAAGAATTGGCTGTCGTTAGACTTGTCTTTTGGGTACGGTTTTCTGGCTACACCGAGGCTGCCTCTGGTAAAACTTTCTCCTGAGGCCTCAGTGGGAAGTTCGGTTAAGCCTCCGGTACCGTCGCCTTTGGGGTCGCAGCCCTGAACTACCCAATCTTCAACCCGGTGAAACGAAGTGGCGTTACAATCACCCTGAGACCACTTTTTAAGGAAATTAAAAACGGATTCGGGGGCCAGATCGGGTCTTAACTGGACGGTGAAATTGCCTTTAGTAGTGGAAATTTCGAAACTGGGATAACCCAAAAACGGTTCGGGAGTGGTGGTGGGAATGTTGACGGTTACGGGTTCTGATTCAGTTAAAAGTCCGGAGGGAAGACTTTGACTACGATTGTAGTTAAGGTAAAAAACAAAAAGAAGGAGTAAGCCCAATGTGGCCAGGGTTTGTTTGGAATAGAGTTTCATTTCAGCCGGATAATACTATATTCAGGAGTGAGGCTCAATATGCAGGTACCGGTTGGTTTTCAGTTTTTATCTCGGATTCTGAAACAGCTATTCTTATTAATCCGTGTACCAGTTGACTACACTCCGGACAAACGTCTCGGGGCGGAAAGAGTTTGGCGTCGCAATGGGGACAGACTTCGCCTACTAATCCGAGGCGTTGTTTTTTGATTCGCCAGTGACGGGGTATTTCCATGTAAATGTTTGACGCAAGCTGATAGAAAAACCCACGTTTGGTTATTGACTTTCGGGTTTACTTTGGTTACAAATGGAGTTATGGAGACAAATGAAGAAATCGGAGTGGAAGTAGGATTTTGGGGCAGAAAAGTAATCCCTTTGCGTTTTATCTGGGGCGGCAGAAGACATGAAGTAAAACGAGTGACTTTAAAGTTTGAAAGAAAGGACGGAGGAAAAGTATTTCTGGGATTTTCGGTGGATACGGGAACGATGCTGGCTGAACTTCTTTTGGATAAGGAGGATTTGGTATGGAGGATAGGACACTGCGCTCCATCTTACACTTAGACATGAATTCGTATTTTGCGACGGTGGAGCAGCAGGCTAACCCGTATCTAAGAGGCCGGCCGGTGGGAATAATTAAAGCAGAAGGCCGGGGGTGTGTGATTGCAGCATCAGTGGAAGCCAAAAAGTTCGGAGTGGGAACCGGATCGACGGTGTGGGAAGCAAAAAAGAAATGTCCGGGAATAGTTTTTGTGCCGTCTGATATGGAAAAATATTTTTCCCAGACTGAGAAAATGATAAAAATAGTGACGGCCTTCTCCCCTATTGTGGAAGTGTTTTCGATTGACGAGGTGTTTTTGGACGTAACCGATTCGCGCCGGGTTTTTGCCGGAGGTGAACTGCAGATGGTTCTGGAAATGAAAGAGCAGATCAGACAGCAGTTGGGAGAATGGGTGAAATGCAGCGTGGGGGTTTCGTTTAACAAAATAACGGCAAAACTGGCTTCAGGAATGCAAAAGCCTGACGGGCTGGTGTTTTTGACGCCGGAAAATTATTTACAAGAAACAGAAAAGATAAAAACAGAGGAAGTGTGCGGGATCGGCAGATCCCGAACCAAATACTTGGAAAATATAGGGGTAACAACTTTGGGACAGGCCAGAAAAATACCTAATTTGCCGGAAGAAATCCGAAAGCTAGTGTGGCTTGAGGGCGAAGCGTCTTTGCAGACTATTGAAGAATTGGAACCGGCCAAAAGCGTGTCGCGAACCTATACGACTTATCGGGAACTTAATTCAAAACAAGCCGTTCTCAGGCTGGTGAGAAATTTAGTGGAGGAAGCAGCCAGTAAATTGCGGGAGATGGGATTGGGGGGCAGAACGGTGTGTCTGATTCTGACTACTAGCTTAAGGGAAAGCAGTTTCTGGGCCAGAAAAACTATTAAAAATCCTACTGGGGATCCGCAGATAATTTTTGACTTACTTTGGAGGGAATATGAAAAAAATCCACTGCCGGGAGTAAGATTTGCCGGAGTGGGAATCAGTAATTTGACTGAAAATTGCCAACTGCCGATTGTTGATTCCAGACAGAAGCTATTGGGAGCGGTGGACAAAGTAAATGACAGATTCGGTCTGTTTACGCTTTACCCGGCTGAACTTTTAGGAGGAGAGTTAATCAGACCTGAAGTAACCGGATTTTTAGGAGATAAGTGGTATAGATTTGGTGGGCGTGCACAAACAAAATAGAACGTTTCCCCCCAAGGGTAACTAATTACCAACCAGTCGGTATATTTAACCTCATACCAAAAGTAAGAAGTATAGCTAAACTTGTTACTTGGTTGTCATCTTCAAGTTGCTCAAATTGTCCTTCCATACTTGCCTTCACTTCGTCCCAGTACTTGCCATGTATATCCATGTGCTTCTCCGACCATCTAGGCAAGAATGCACTTCCATATTTCTCATGCGCAGCAGCAAGTAGAAGATGTGATTTTTCTGCGAGCTCGGTTTTGATTCTTACTGCCCTAGCTAGCTTTCTTGGTGAAGAACGCAATGCTCGAATTTGATCTTCGTTATACTTTTGTGCGCTTTCGACTTCCGGGTCATAAAGGGCATGTGATTTAAACGGCATCCAAGCATATGCCTCTGCGACAAGGCCGAGAACTGTGTTCCAATCAGTGTTTTGTTCTGCAATTGTTTGGTCTAGTCTCCGCAATATGTCTGGGTTAGTCATTTTTCCTCCTAATTAATTTTTCAACAAACCCATGTTATCACTACTGTCAAAACACTTGTTTTTGGATGACGCTTTGCTAGTGTTAATTTTTACTGAAGTTATGCCGAAATAAGGGTATTACCAAGCTCATTAAAATTTTTGCGTTTGCTGCTTGATATTTTATATAGCTACCCCATGGCGAGTTGTAAGCAAGCGGATGCAGCTGTTTTTTGGGCCGCTTGCGCGGGACGGTTGAACAGCCTGCGCTTTCTGATATCGAAATTGTGGGCGGAAGAGGACTTGAACCTCCACGACCTTGCGGTCACAGGCTCCTAAAGCCTGCGTGTCTGCCATTTCACCATCCGCCCTGGCAAATGAATTATATCAGGAGACGAGGGCACAAAAAAAAGCCCCGGCTCCTGCCCAGTGCCGAGGCTTTTTAAATAAAATTTCACAGTGAGGCGGTTAGGCCAAACCACGAAACCTAGATGTATATTACTATGGGTTAGTCTGTTTGTCAAGTAAAAGAAAGATACTAGGGCCAAAATACAGATTTCCCAGGGGCGACTGAAGCTTTTTTTCAAGAAACAGAAGAATGGGCAGTGGTACAAACCTTTTGATTAAAGGTGACCTGAAATTGGAAACTGACAACTGGGATTTGACCACGAACCCGCTTTTTCGAAGGAGCTTTTGGATAGTTTGCGGATGATGATTCACAAAAGGGATTGTTTGGCGCTTAATGTTAATCAGGCTTCTTTTTTCGATGGGGATGGGCAGGATCGGCCGGCCGGTGATTAAACTGGCGATTCTGGCTTTGAAATTGTATGAGTTGGCAAATTCCAGAATGATTAAGCCGTGGGGTTTTAGGATTCGATTGAGTTCGGAGAGGGCTACCTGAGGGTCCGGTAGGTGGTGCATGACCCTAACTAAGGTAATCAGGTCCTGAGAGGAATCAGGAAGATGGGTTTTTTGGGCCGTGCCGGAGGCGATAGTCAGATTTTTGATCTGGCTAAGCTGGGATTTGGCTATCCGCCTTTGTTTGGCAGACGGTTCTACTAGAGTTAAGCGTTTAGCAAACGGATATAGCGTAGGAATCAGCCGGCCATATCCCCCACCGATATCGACAGCCGTGCCGACTTTAAGATTTCCCAATAACTTTTGAATGGCGAAAACTTCGCTTAAATGTTCGTAGTTTCGGTCCTGCCAGTATTGGAGGTATGAATAATTGGGATCGTCGTAATGAGCCGGCATATGTTTATTCCAAATCCAGCATGAATTGGTTAACCCCTTTGGCCCAGGGACCGCCCAGCTCGACCGACGGAGGGGTATATTTAGCCATAATTTCTTCCGGGGTGGTCAGACCGATGTCGATGTACTTTTTTTTGAGAGTTTTGGCGACAGTTTCCAAAGCCTGAGGGTAATTGTCAAAGCGGGTAACCTTGTCTCCGTAAATTCCGAATCCCCAGCAATTATGGGAATTGGCCGGAATTCTTTTGCAAAGATTTGATTCCTGCCTGGCTATGGCCACTAAAAGCCGGTAATCCAGAGTGTACTTGTCGGAAATATCAACGATTTCCTGAGAAAAAGGAACTAGCGGAGATGAGTACTTTTTTAAATAGTTTTTAATAATATAGACCCGGGCGTCGGTGGTGCCGAAAGTGCCAATACTCTGCGGATATAAATAATCCTCACTGACGGTGGTTGAGGATAACACACTACCTGGAATTGAAAGTGCCAATACTCTGCGGATATAAATAGTCCTCACTGACGGTGGTTGAGGATAACACACTACCTGGAATTGGGCTTTGGGGAGAAGCGGGAAGACGTGACAAGAGTAAGAAGGAAACAAACAGCAGCGTGGGAGCTCCTAAAAAGAAAGCTCCGATGGAAATCTGAGGCTTCATACTTTTGAGCGGCTAACGGGAATCGAACCCGTGTCATCTCCTTGGCAAGGAGAAGTTCTACCATTGAACCATAGCCGCGCCGATTGCGAATCATTATAGATTTTTCAAGCAATTTTGTCGATGTTAGAAATCAATTCACTAGTATTTCTACCTATGGTTAACTTTTTAACAAATCTGAGAATTCGCATGCAGAAACTATAAGAAACCAAAAGAATGTTGTTAAGGGCGGAGAAAAATATGCGAGAGTGTTAGCCGTGTAGCTGGGCCGATGGAGGAGTTGTTGAACGGGTAGGAGATAAACCAGTTTCTGAACAATTAACGATAGATTCAACACCCAACCCCTGAACTGTGCCGTTTAGAGCTATGGCTGATGCATAGACCAAACAATTTTCCACGGGACACTTAACTACAGCCTTTTTTCTTTCTCCTGGGCTGGCCTGACTTAGGACTATGACGTCATTTCTAGCTTGTTGTAAAGCTTCGATAAAGTGAGCACAAGGCATAGCTGGATGATAGCATTTCTTAAACAAAAATCAATTAAGTATTAATGTTGAGGTTAGCTTTTACCCACGAAACAAACACCAAGTTGATGGAGTCCTACGTACAGAAATATATGTGCTACTTATATATTTACTTCAAATCCTTCAAGGTGGTGGTGGTCGGTTGTATTTATTAGTTTTAGTTCACTAATGTCACAACTTTTGGTTAACTTTTCCAGAAAAAATAACCTGAGGACTCTCATATAGAAACTATGGGTAACGCAAAGGATATTGTTAAAGGGTAATTCTAATAACTCGTCTTTTAGTTTTTGGGCCCGGAGTAGTACAGCGTCTAAACTTTCGGCTCCTTGTCCGTTTTTCATTCCATGAAACAAAGAGGTCCGAATGACCCCCAGTCCTTGTTTGATAAATTCCTTTTGAGTAGTGAGAGCTTTAGGGTTAAAGGAAATCTCGCTTAATTCGGGAAGCACTCTAATTTCCTGATTCTTGTTTGCAAATTTTCGAAACAATTCTGCGGTTTGCTTTGTTCTTTTAGAGTGACTGCAAAGAATCAAATCAAAAGATTTAAGCTTTTTGTAATCAAACTTTTCCAGAAGCAGCTTTTGAGATTCAGGATGAATATTTGGTGAAATTCGATCTATGGCCAGGCCGGAAATCCGGTTAAACGTCAG
>Ga0208375_1004077_pt1 | contig 11814 bp, 9 predicted proteins | sample RifOxyD1_FD_184038 | JGI IMG/M metagenome (GOLD analysis project Ga0208375, IMG submission 184038) | Soil microbial communities from Rifle, Colorado - Rifle Oxygen_injection D1 (SPAdes) | ecosystem: Environmental > Terrestrial > Deep subsurface > Rock core/Sediment | place: Rifle, Colorado... | reverse complement strand
GATTAGAAACTTCTTTAATGCAAGATTGCGAAGCAGATATTTTTGGAAGTGCAAACACACAAGGACTTCCAACTAAACAAGGAAATGAATTTAATTATTGGTTTCCAAGAAATAATTCTGTCGCGAGGTTCTACGCTTACTCGGGTTGGGTCCTCCTTGGCTGCACTAGGTATCCTGACGGCGGGGGTTCGGCTCTCGGGGTAAGGAGGGCAATGACTGATGCTTAGTTGCGGCTTGATTGCAGAAAACAATAAAACAAATTCAGGAGAATTAAAATGACAACAAAACAAATAATCACACCAAATAGGGGCTTCAAATATTTAGGAGACCTAGAAGAAGAATTTAAATTAGCAGAGCAAATGTTAGAAGAACAAAGAAGAGCAGGAATAAAAGATAGAAATAAAAAACCAAAAACTCAAGACACCGACGGAAATCAACCAACTCCAAAAAATATTTCAGGTTTTGTTTATGTTCCTGAAATAAAACTTTATGTTGCAAAACAAAGAACTCATCAAGATGTAGATTGGAATCAAACACACGAAGAATTAGCAAAAGAAAATTCAAGAATGCTGACAATTCCAGAATTTGTAAAATTTGTAAATTATTTAAGAAATGGATATTCAGATAGAGATGAAGCAGAACAAATCCTCGACGACATTTTGACAAAAAGACATCCTTGGAGAGCAGAATGGCTTGATGCATCTTTTGAAATTACTCCGCAAGGAAATTATATTTTAACAAAAAACAAAACTCAAAGAGACAGATTAGAAACTTCTTTAATGCAAGATTGCGAAGCAGATATTTTTGGAAGTGCAAACACACAAGGACTTCCAACTAAACAAGGAAATGAATTTAATTATTGGTTTCCAAGAAATAATTCTGTCGCGAGATTCGACGCTGGCTCGCTTTGGGTAAGGAGGGCAATGACTGATGCTTAGTTGCGGCTTGATTGCAGAAAACAATAAAAGGGAGTTAGTCGCGAGTTAGAAAAATTTTCGCGAAACATTTAAAAATTTTCGAGAATTATTTGTTTTGTCCTGAAAAATGTTTTCCTTAAGCAAGAGAATATTAATGGACTACACGCAAGTATATTGTAAAATTCAACTGCGACAAATAGTAACTATGATTCAGAAGCGAGAAGAATGCGAACCTTGAAGTAGTGGTGGAAATTGTTATACTTGCTACAAGTCGCGAGATTCAACGCTAACTCGAATTGGGTCAACCTTAACTGCAATAGGAATCCTGACAACAGGAATTCGGCTCTCGAAATAGTCCATTCAGGATATTATGAAAACCTACAAAAATCTTTATGAAAATATCTATTCTTGGAAAAATCTTTTTCTTGCTTGGAGAAAAGCAAGAAAACATAAGACAAAAAAATTTGATGTGATTGAATTTGAAAATGAGCTAAGAAAAAATTTACTGCAATTGCAAAAAGAACTGAAAACTCAAACTTATAAACCAGAACCATTGAAGACATTTATTTTGCGAGACCCAAAAACTCGCAAAATTTCTAAATCGGCATTTAGAGACAGAATTGTTCATCATGCTTTGATAAATATAATTGGAAAAATTTTTGAAAAAAGTTTTATTTATGACTCTTGCGCAAATCAAATTGGAAAAGGAACTTTGTTTGCAGTAAAAAGATTTGAAAATTTTAAGAGAAAAGTTACAAACAATTTACACTCACAAGCATTTTGTTTAAAGTGCGACATCAAACATTATTTTAATGAAGTAAATCATAAAGTTTTATTAGATATTCTAAAAAGGAAGATTACTGACGGCAGAATAATAAATTTAATTGAAAAAATCTTGAAAAATGGACAGATAAATGAAAATCTTGGAATGCCTCTTGGAAATTTAACTTCGCAATTTTTTGCAAATGTTTATTTAAACGAGTTGGATTACTTTGTAAAACATAAACTCAAAGCAAAATTTTATATTCGCTATGTTGATGATTTTGTCTTTTTGCATAAATCCAAATTTCAACTTGAAATCTGGAAAAAAGAAATTGAAAAATTTTTGATTGAAAATTTAAAACTTGAACTTAATCAACAAAAATCAAAAATTTTCTCTCTTTCTCGCGGAGTTGATTTTGTAGGATTTAGAATTTTTTATTATTTCAGATTATTAAGAAAAAGAAACATCAGAAAAATGAAACTAAGGATTGAAATTTACAAATCAGGAAAAATTTCAAAAGAAAAATTTAAAGAAATTTTTCAAGGTTGGTGTGCTTATTCAATGTGGGCGAATTGTTATGAATTGAGAAAGGATATTCTAAATAAAATACATCGCAACAAATAAAAACACCCCCCTCTTACCTTTTTTGTGGAAAATTCAGACGAGGTTATTGAAAAGAGAAAAAATTCAGTTAGTAAGTTTTTAACATCTTGGATAAAAGACAATTACGATAAAACATTTATAGCAATTTTAATTATCGCGTTTATCATTCGTTTTATTGTTTTTTTAAAAACTATGAATCAACCAATTTGGTGGGACGGAGCAGATTATCTTGTTGCTGCAAAAAGATGGGGCTTAGGTCTGGATATCAGAGATATTTGGTATTTCCGTCGTGGATTTTTCTGGCCAATATTCTCTGCAGTATTTTTTAAATTAGGTTTAGGAGAAACAGGAATTAGATTTTCTGAAGTTTTATTTTCAATAGGGATTATTTTTGTTTCGTATTTTATTGTTTCCGAAATGTCTGATAAAAAGAAAGCATTGTTAGTTTCTTTGTGCCTTTCCCTTTCTTGGATAGTTTTATTTTTTACAGGAAGAATTTTAACCGAACTTCCGTCGACATTTTTTCTTTTGCTTTCGCTTTTGCTTTTTTGGAAAGGTTATGTAAATAATTCTTCTAAAAAATATTTAATCTTCTTCGGAATTTTTTACGCGCTTGCAGTTTTAACAAGAATGCAATTATTGATGTTCGCCCCATGTTTTTTAATTTTTGTATTCTTAAAAGAAAAAATTTCAATTTTCAAAAACAAAAATCTTTGGTTTGCACTTCTTTCATTTTTAATTATTTTTTCTCCGCAGATTTATCTTTATTCTTCTCATTATGGAAATCCTGTCAAAGATATTCTTGCACATTATTTTGGGGTTAATCTAGAAACAGAAGTTGGAAGTGTAAATGAGAGAACAATCTCCTCTGTTTTTAATTACATTAAAGATTTACCTTACTCTCTCGACGGAACCTTCGCTCTTCCATTGAAATTTATTTTTATTTTATTTTTTATCGGAGCCCTTATTTTTTTATTTGAACTTTTATTGGGAATAGATAAATTTTTATCCCATCCAGAAATTATGAAAAAGATTTTTATTCTTTTATGGTTAACGATTCCAATGTTGGTTTTAGGTTATATCACAGATTATGTAGAACACAGATATCTCATGCCTGTTCTGCCGTTTTTATTTTTGCTGGTAACAATTCCCTTGAATCATCTTGAAAATGTTTTTACAAATAAATTAAATTTTTCAAAAGTAAAATCTTTTATCTGCGTTTTTTTAATACTCTTAGTTCTTCTAATTCCAAATTTAATCTGGGCAAATCAATTTATTGAAGCAAAAAAAACATCCTATATCGAAGTTAAGGAAGCAGGAGAATGGATAAAACAAAACTCAAATTCTACTGACATTGTAATTAGCAATTCTCTCCCTCAAATAGAATATTATTCCGAACGCTCAACTTACCCGTTTGATTTAGGTAAAACCGGGGATAAATATCGAGCAAATCAAAGTGAATTTGAAAAATTTGTCGTAGACAAACGTCCGAGATATATTGTAATTTCTGGTTACGAAAGTCAAGAAGATTGGGTCTCAGATTTTTTACAAAAAAATGCAGAAAAATTGATCCCAGCGAAAACTTACAAACAAGGCGAACAATTTATTTTGGTAATTTATGAAATTAAATATTCTTAAATTTTCCAATCCAACTCACACTTAAAAAATTAATTTTTTTTACAAGTTTTAATTCTGAATTTAAAATTTTCAAAATTTCTTTTATGGGAGTTATATGATCTGCGACTCTTTCAGATTTTCCTAAAAATTTTCTTACTTTTCGCGATAAAAAATTTTCCGTCGGTATCGCAGTAATTAATTCAAAGTTACTATTCATTTTTTTAAAATTTTTAACGACATTTCTTATTTCTTCTTTTGAAATATGTTCCCAAACATCCATTGCAAAAATTTTTGTGGGTTTTATTTTAGTATAGTCATCTACGTCGCTGTGCTCAGGAGTAATATCATATCCAATTACAGAATATCCAAAATTTTTTAATTTGTTTTTTAACCAACCAGCCCCGCACCCAAAATCCAGAATCAAATCCTCTTCTTTTAAGTTTGCCAACTTTATCGCAAGATTTATTTTTGTCCTGCTAAAAATTCTAACTAAAAAATTTTTATTCAAATAAGTTGCGTTAAGATTATCTGTCATTTTTCAAACTTTTTTGGAGAGATTTATTAAATCGTTTCATTTGCATTTCAAATTCTCCTAAATTTCCATTAATTTTTATTTTGTCTGGAAGAATTTGATAACAATACATGCATTTTATACAAGTTTTATCATTTGGATTTTTCAATGATAAGGGGCAATATTCATTCAAAACTTTTTTTATTTTATCTTCGTCATTTTTATCAAATTCAAATCTTTTTATTTCTCGTTCTTCTAAAATATATTTGTCCTGTTTCACACCAATTTTATATAACAGCCACGGCAAAATACCTTTATTAAAAATTTTCTCAAACATTGGAGAAAATCTTATTCCTATAAAAAAATTATTTAATAACATCGTATCCCAAAAAGTTTTTGTTCCAAGTTTAAATTTTGTGATAGGGGTTATTTTTTCTATTCTTTCCATATCTTCTCTTGAAATTTTTTTATTTTTTATTGCTTCTTGTAAAAACTTAATTTTTTTGTAATCCAGCCCAATTAATTTTGTGCATAATAAATCCATTAAAAAAGGATTTTTTCCAGATAAAACAATCCCTAATTTTTTTGGAATTCCATCCCCTGGTCCGCGACCTTCCATACAAATAATTCCGTCGACAATTATCAAATCTGTTTTTATAATCTCATTTAATCTTACAATATTTTTTTCTAGGCAATCATGCATCTTTCTTTTTTCGGTTCCAATTAGAGAACCCATATAATTTTTACAAGCACAAGTCATCCCTGCTTCAACATGGGTTTTTATAACTGGGAGGTCAATTATAAAATCCGAATCAAGAATTGTTTTTGCAATTTTCGCATCCCCTGTCACAAGCTGAATTTTTTCCCCGTCGTCTTTATTAAAATTAATTAATTCTGCTCCAAACATCTTAGCAATTTTGTCAATTCCCAATCTTTTGAAAACATCAATCCCAATATGATTTATTCCGCAATTACATCCTTCTCCAATTACTATTTTTTTATACCCTCTTTTTCTCAAATTCTTCAAAACAGCGACGATGATTCTTAAATCAGTTGAATTTCCAGTTAGGGCATTTAAGTCGTTATTAAAATTTGGTTTTAAGAGAATTTTTGAACTTTTATTTTTTGGAAAAATGTTTTCATTTTCTTTGAAAATTTCTTCAATACACCCCTCAATTTCTTCCATATTTTTTGGACGATACAAAATTATTTTTTCTTTTTCAAAAATAAATTTATTTTTTTCTTTCATTATGGGAGTAGGGGCTGGGCAAGAAATGCAAGCATTGACGCGGTTTTTCTTGCGAGTTTATTTTTTACCAATATTTTTGCTAAAGATTCATTCAATATTGAAGCCAAAATTTTTTCAAACTTGGGGTATTCTTTTCTCTTCGGGGAATTTCTACAAGCCCATACATGTCCAAGCTGACAAAGAAAAATCATCTCTTTCGCAGAATAATTTTTTGTATACAACGGAGCATTTCCTGTTTTTGGATTTATATAATGCAACCATAAATTGTCGTCGATTAACCCCTCTTTTTTCGCAATATTATAAACTTCTGTTCCAGGGTAAATTGTCAAAGCATTTATCCCTATCCAGTCTGGTTTTGTCTCTTTGATTAATTCAAAAGTTTCCCAAGTTTCATTCGGGCCTTCTTTAAGCGAACCAATAATTAAAAAATATTTTATTTCTATTCCTGCTTTACGAGTAATTTTAACCGCTTCTTTTATTTTTTCTGTTGTGATATTCTTGCCCACTTCTTTTAACACTTTGTTCGAGCCAGATTCTGCCCCATACTCCACCAAATCACATCCTGCTTTTTTTAAAATCTTTAATTCTTCTAAATCAACAGTATCCACTCTTGCCTGAATTCTAAACTTTATTGGCAATTCACTTTTTGTTAGCAGTTCACAAAATTTTATCACCTTGTCCCTCTTCATAGTAAATAAATCGTCGGCAAACCGAATATAATCAATTTCAAAATCAGTGTAAAGTTTTTTTACAATCTCAAATAATTTTTCAGCAGAGGTGCTTCTTATATTTCTTCCCCAAGCATGAGTAGTTTCACAAAATTTACAACCCATTGGACAACCTCTCGACGTTGTGACCAAAGAAGTTTGTTTAACTTTTGTTTTTATATCTGGAGGAAGTTCATAATCTTTCATTGGAAAAAGATCATAAGCCGGCATCGGCAATGATTCTATTTCTTTTAAAAATTCTCTGGCAGGATTTATTTTTATTTCCCCCTTTTTTCTAAAACTTATTCCATTTATTTTTTCAAATGTTTTTTTATCTTCAATATTTTTTACAAGTTCATACAATGTTTCTTCTCCCTCTCCTCTCACGACAATATCTACAAAAGGATAATTTTCTAAAATAATTTTATCAGAAAAAGTTGCATGAAGCCCGCCGATTATAGTTGTTATTTTTTGATTTATTTTTTTTATTTCTTTTAAAGTATTTAGGGCAGCATATCTATTCTCAGTCAAACAACTTATGCCTATTATTTTTGATCCTGTTTTTATTGCAACCTCTGCGGTTTTTTTTGAATCGTATTTTGCAATTACCGCGTCGATAACAGACACTTTTATTTTTTTCATTCTTAAGTATGCTGCAAGTGAAGCAATTCCAAGTGGGACTCCTGACATCGGAAATTTGCTCGTGGTCTTTTTATCCAATGGGGGGTTTATCAAACAAACTGATTCTTTCATTTTATCTTTTCCAAAACCTCATTTAATTTTAATTCTTTTTTTATTTCTAGATTGTTTATAAAAAATCCGTCAAGTTCTTTATCGTCCGGATAACCATGCATTGCTTTAAATTTTTCTTTTTCTGTTTTTTGGTAAAAGTTTGGAAAAAAATAATTTCCTTTTTCTAAATAAGCAATCAGTTCCCCATTTTTTTCTGAAAGCAAAATAGAATATTTTTTAGCATCTTCTTTGTTAAGAATTTTTATTTCTTTAAATCCATTTAATATTTTTTCAATTTCTTTTTTTATTCTGTCATTAAAAAACCAAAACGAAACCGTAGTTCCTCCGAGAAAGTAAATATAATCTTTTGTTTTTGGAAGTTTTTTTTCAAGGTTAATATATTTTTTTATATCGCAAAAACCATGATCGCTCCAAAGAATTATTTCAGCGCTAGGATTTTTTAATAAAAAATCTGAAACTTTTTTTTCTAAAATTCTGTCTATTTTTTTTATTGCTTCATCTGCTTCAGAGCTATACTTCCCATATTTATGCATTGTCTTATCAATAGAAAGTAGTTGGGTATAATACAAATCAAAATTATTCTTTTCAATTATCCTGCCTAATTTCTCTTCGTCGTCTTCGTTTTTTAAAATTATTCTCTTTTTTATTTTTTTGCCATTTGAACAGACAAATAACGGCCATTTGTATAACACAAAATTTTTATCTTTGAAAAGTTCTAATTCCCACAACCCCCTTTTCATAGAAGTATCAAAATATTTTAAAAATTTATTTGGGATATTATGAAGTCCGGATAACCATCCCCGATTATGAATTATTTGCAGAAAAACTGCGCAGTAATCTCTTAATCTTTTATTCCAAGAAAATAAACTTAATAATTTTGATTTAAATATAGAATCTTCTTTTGAAAATTCTAACCATATGTTGCTCTTTGCAGGACTCTGGCCTGATAAGAAAGAATGTTCAATTCCAGTAAATGCAAAAAAAGTTTTTAATCTTGCAATGGAATTTTTTTTTGCGAACTCAGATAAGAATGGGGAATTTTTTTCATTCAATCTGTCGAATCCAAGACCATCGACGCAAATAATTAAACTTTTTTTCATTAGATTTTTTGAAGAAAAAATGCTATATAAGCATTTGCGTATTCTACGCTAACACTCTCCCATTCAAGGGAGTTTGTTGGATAAATTCTCTTAAAAATCTCCTGCCCTTTTTTTAATATTTGTTTGTCAATTTTATTTTCTTCAAGTATCGCACCAAGAATATATGGGGCAGAAGCATAAATTGTCATGTCCGGAGATCTGCTAAAAAATATTTTCAAACTCTGCATTTTTCTTTTTTTCAATCGTTGATAAAATTTATATTTTAAAACCAGAGAAACAAAAGGCGTCAAAAACTTTACAAGTAATTTATTTTCAAACCCGATTTTATTTTTTAATATCTCTTTTACATACGGAGAATAAAATTTTTCTTTCATCTCAAAGATTGAATCTGAAAGTTCGTCAAGAGTGCAGATATTTTTGTTTAAAAATTTAGAAAGAATATATTTTGCAACTTCAATAATGTTCCTTCCAACATTTCTCCATTCCTCGTCGATGTTTTTTATTTTTTTCTTTTCAGCATCTAATCTCCATTTTGCGTATTCTTTTATTTTCTTTCCAAGAGAAGGTATTTTTTTATTAAGTTCTGGAAAATCTTTTTTATAATTATTGAAAAAAATATCCGAAGATTTTTTGTATCCTATTTCATACTTTTTTGAAAGCAACAGCAATGCCGTGCACATAGCAGAATATGCCTGACAAATTGAGTAAGCAACAAATTCCTCGTCGTGGTTTTTTTCCAGAGAATAATATTCTATCAAATGACTCATTCTGTCCAACACAAATTTTATCCCTTCAGACAAAGAAATTTTTTTTAAGCTGTAATTTGGAATTAATTTTCTAATATCTTTTCCATAAAGAATTGTAGAGTTATTTTTGAATTCATATGTTCTTATTCTCGGAAGCAGTTCTTTTAATTCTTTCAAAGTGTAAAATTTTAAATCCAAATAAAAATTATCTTTTATTTTTTGTTTTTCTTTTACAAATGGATAAAAATTTATTATTCCAGAAAAGCCAAGTTTTTTAGAAATTTCTTCAGATAACTTGTCTACCTTTTCTTTATCCATTCTTTTTTCTGAAACAACTTGTATGTCATAATCATTGTATAAAATAATTTTATCTTTTGTTTTTTTTATTGGCCCCTCCCCTCTTCCAAACCCTCCGGTTAAAATTATAGAAACGATCTTTGGAACTTTTTTTAATTCGTTTACAATTATCTTCATATCCGTTTCTACTTTTTTATTCCCATATTCAGAGGGGGTGTATTTCATTTTAAAAAAAATCTTTTAGATGTCCGATTACTGCCCTAATACCCTTTAAATTAAATTTTAGTTCTTCAAGGTTTTTTATGTTTTTTATTCTATTAAAAATATATTTTGGAGTTAAAAAAATAGTATAAATTTTTCCGCAAACTTCTGCTATTTCCTTGGGGTTTGAATCCTTTGTTTTTAAAACAGATTCACGCATATCGTATCTTTCATATTCCAGTGGATTGAACAAAAACCAATTTTCTTTTTTTGCTTCTTCCCAAAGAGGAGTCCCCGGGTAAGGAATTAAAACAGTTGCCTGAAGCAAATCTGCTTTTCCTGACTGCATTAATTTTTTTGCAAGTTCAAAAGTTTTTATCGCATCTCTTTTTGTTTCCCAAGGATATCCCACTATCATTGTGAGATGAACCATTAGTCCGGATTTGTGTGCCATTTTGCAACCTTCAAGAATATCTTTTACCTTTATTCCTTTGTCTAATCTGTCCAATGTTTTTTGATTCGCGCTTTCGAGCCCAAATTTCAATAACCTAAATCCTGCCTTTTTCATTAAATTATATTCTTCTTGTTTCAATGCTCCGAATCTCATATTGCAGGAATATTTTATTTTTTTATTGTAACCTCTTTCAATCATTCCATTGCACAAATCTTTCAGCCATTTTCCCGTCGATAAAGTCCCAGAATCATCAAAAATTTCCTTCACATTATAATCTTTAATTAATTTCCCAATTTCATCTAAAACATTTTTAACACTGCGGTTTCTAAAACAAGGAAATAGTCTTGGCCACGCACAAAATTTGCACTTGCCCCACCAGCAATCTCTTCCAGACATTATATAAAAAAAAGGTTTTCCAATTAGATTGTATTCTTTTTCATAAAGTTTCCATTTTGTTAGTTCTCTGTCCACAAAATCTGCTTCATCTAATTTATGATTTAATTGAAATTTTTTTCCGTAAATTTTTTTATTTTCTTTATAATAAATTCCGTCTGGAATTTTTTTTATTCTTCCATTTAGATAGTTAATTAATTCAACAGAAAGAAAATCATAATCCCCTCCAGTAAAAACAAAATCCACGTCAGAGTTTTTCAAACTTTCTTCAGGAAAAGAAGTCACGTGGTCTCCAAGCAAAACTATTTTTAATTTAGGAAATATTTTTTTTAATTTATCAATAATTTTCCAATGTTTTTTTATCACTGGCGTCTTTGTTTCAAAAATAAACACTTCAATTTTTTTTTCTTTTAATATTTTTATAAATTTTTCCCAAGAAATTTTTTCTGCAATGCAGTCCAGCCAGAGCACTTCATTTTCTTTTTTTAACATTGTTGCAGCACTCGCAAGAATCACAGGAAAAATATAACTCGCGTTGCTGAACCATTGAAATTGTCTGTTCTGACTAAGCAAAGCAGTTCCTTTTTCAGATTCTGTTGGGGGATAACCAATCGCGATGTTCATATTTTTATACTAAAAAGTTTCTTTAAATTATTTGTTATGGAGAATTTTTACATAACCAGTAAACATTCCAATCCCATAGGAGAGATGAATTGAAAAATATAAAAACGGAAGAATGAAAAATGAAATAACTTTTCTATTTTTGAAAGAATCTTTTGCCGAGAATAAAATAGCGAGAAGAATATAAAATAAAAAAGGAAAAATAAATGGCTGAAAAAATAAAAACATCGTCGGTAAAAATAAAATATAAATTGAAAAAAGCATAGGTATTAAAAAAATAATTTTGTTCTGTTTTAAAATTCTGTTTACTTTGGGTCTTACAAATCCGTATTTGAAAAATTGTTTGCAGAATAAATTAAATGTGGGTCTTCGTTTGTGAAAAACTTTCATTTCAGGATTATAAGCAATTTTAAAATTTAATTTTTTCGCTCTTTGAATAAATTCTGGATCTTCACCTGGAAAAAGTTTTAAATCAAATCCCTTGATTTTTTCAAAAGATTTTTTTTTCACAAGCAAATTTGCAGAAGTCAAAGAGGTCTCATCAACATCAAAATTTATTTTTCCTTCTTGATATCTCTTATTTACTTTGAACGCGCCAAAACTTGAAGTCAGCGCGAGCCCAGAAGTTTTTGCAAAAAATCCGTCTTGTTTCGGAGTTAGTTGTGGTCCCCCTACAATATCTGTTTCAGGATATTTTTTTAAAAACTCTTCCACTTTTTTTAAATAATTTTCCTCAATGAACGCGTCATCGTCTAAAAAAATTATAAACTCTCCTTTAGATTTTTCTGCGCCGCGATTTCGGTTTTCAGAAGGGTTCAAACCTTTTTCAACAATCACTTCAAAATTTTTTTTTGGATAATTTAAATTTTTTATGCCTTCAAG
>Ga0208375_1004075_pt1 | contig 11818 bp, 13 predicted proteins | sample RifOxyD1_FD_184038 | JGI IMG/M metagenome (GOLD analysis project Ga0208375, IMG submission 184038) | Soil microbial communities from Rifle, Colorado - Rifle Oxygen_injection D1 (SPAdes) | ecosystem: Environmental > Terrestrial > Deep subsurface > Rock core/Sediment | place: Rifle, Colorado... | reverse complement strand
GGAATTCCGGTGGCAACCGAAATGGCTCCTGCCATCGGACTTACCGCCTCGGGCACCTCTACGAATCTTCCGACGCGCAAGCGGCGCAACGGGTTTTCGTAAAGTCGGGCAAGTTCCCTTGTGACCGACGGCTTGCTCCGCATCATGCGGAGATTCACATAAATGTCGGTCTTTCCTCCAGACTTCAGCGGTAAACTCCGTTTATTGTCCCACTTGAGAAGACCGCCCTCGAGCATCAGCGAAATCGCCTCTTCTTGCTCGCCGGGACACAACCAGCACGAACCTTCAAACGTGAACATCTTACACTCTCCTTCTGGCTTTTTGGGCCATAAAGTAAAAAATATATTTTGACGAGAATCGTGGGATCTGACACTGCCAGACAACCTTCCACAGAAATCCGTGACACCGATTGCAAGAATTCGCCAAACAACCTCCGCAGCGATTTATCTGCGGTGTTCGTGGGGACCCGACACTGCCAGGCCAACCAATCCACGGTATAAGTTGTTTAGTCCACCCTTTCAGTTGCCGAATGTCAAAGACCTGTCAAAAATAACGTTCCGGCGCGCGCCGGAAAATACGTCATTTGTTATTTTACGCTATGTGCCGTTTGTGTCAACTCAAACGGCTCACACTAGAGTATGAGCCGTTTGCAAATATAGTAAAAATCAAGATAAAATTTCTATTATTTTATTCCTTGACGTGTATCCTGAAATAATTTTAATATTTGAAGACCCTGTTTTGAAATAAACAGCCAAAGTATTTTTTATGGCATTGTTTGCCTTACCTTTTTCCGGCGGTTCTTTGACAGAAACAATATAATTTTGTTCGTCAACTTTTTCCACTTTTTCATGTTTTGAATTCGGTTTTGCTTTTACGTTTATTTTCACCCCCACACCAAACGAGTTTATTATTTAAGAATTTTTCGATCTTAAATAATTCACTTTGTCTGATATTTAATTATTATTATCTTATTGTATCACCACCCAGCGCCATTCAGGAAAAATGAAAACTTGTTATGGTGTGGGGGTGAATCTAAATTTCTAAATTATAATTTTATTTCCTTCTCCTATTAAAACCGTCTGGCTGCCCTGCACCAAAACAGCTTGCTGGTCAGTTAAAATTTTTAATTTTCTTCTCTGCCATTTGAACGGCATTTTTTTCTTTATTATTTCTGTGTGTTCTGGTTGATAATGAACAAACATATCAAATGGCACAAGATTTAATCCTTTCAAATTTTTTAGTTTTACTTTATTTTCATCACCGTACCAACTGGCTGTTTTAATAGTCCTTCCTGCCACAATGCTTCCAGCTGACGAACCAAGATAAACTTTTCCCTGCTTTAAAAATTTTATGATAATTTTTTTGAAATTAGACTTTCTCATTGCCTTTAACAAATAAAAAGTGTTTCCTCCTGCAACAAAAATAATATCTTTTAACTGAAATATCTCTGAAAGCTCTCTTTCTGTTTTTTCTTCAATATCAACTTCCTGCACGTTAAAGCCCATTTCTTTCATCGCCTCAAAATCTTTTTCTAAATAAGAAATGTCTTCTTCGGGTTTTGAAGCGGTTGTAATAAAAGCTACAGTTATATCATAAGCTGGCTTTTGCAATAACTTTGCTATTTCGCCCTTCATTTCCATGCCAGCTGAAGTTAAAAGCAAAGTTTTAGCTTTTCTGTGTTTTATGGCGTCTCCAATCAAAACAAAAATAAAATTTAGAATAGCAAAAATTATAATTATAGCTCCTAAAGCTCCAACGCCTACTATTCCCACGGGCGTCAAAAAAAACTGCAAAACTGATGTTTCAAAAAACGAAATTTTTAACAAAGGTATCTGCCAAAAAAGATTTATCAAAGAAACAGCATCGAATGATTCTTCTTTGCCGACAGCCAAAACATACCTGCCTGTATTCTCTGGCGAAAAAATTTCAATTTTATATTTTCCTGCCAAAACCTGTTCCTCAAATTCAGGGCCCTTTAAATAATATTCTCTTCCAAATGGCTCATAAAATTCTTCCCACTCAGCGGAATTGCCGTCAAAAGAAGCTATTTTTTCTTCTTTATCATTTTCTATCAAAAAAATATTTGCGGAATACCTGCTGTTTGCATTAATAATTTCTGGAACCAAAAGATTTATATATAAGTCAAAATCCTTTTCAGAACTAACAAAATAATTTCTGGGAGATTCTTTTAGTTCGTCATAAAACGCCCTAGAAACTTCAGGATTGCTTATTTCTATATTTCCCTGTTTTTGGTAAATAAGTTCGGGCTGATGAGCCCAAGCAATTGTTCCGGCTGTTAAAAAACCTAAAATAAGGGCTAGGGAAAATGTTATTTTTTGCATATTTATAAAAATTTAAATTTTGTCTTTTTTTTATGAGTACACCCGCAAAGGTCGCAATCTAAACCGCACTCGCAACAATAATGGCACAAATAAGTACGACAACTGCAACTGTCATGTTCAGTTTCCATCACTCTTCTACATTTTCTGCAAGTAGCAAAAATTTTATGCTCTTCTTTCTTCGCGCTATTCTTTTTTTGCTCTAAAATTTTACTCCTGTCTACCTTGTAAATGCCTGCGTGCCCTGGAATTATCCAGTCAGCCATTTCTAAAACTAATTTTCTGCTTTCTCCAAGTTTTTTTAAATCTGTGGCATAAATATCGTCCTTTGGATAATTCTCTTTCCAAAAAACATCTCCGCATATTGCGATTATCCCGTCATCAGTTTTTACAAAAAGAGTTATTGAAGTATAATCATGCCCCGGAGTTTTTAAAATTTGAATATTAGGGGTAAATTGCTCGTGCCAATCTTCGCAAATATTTTTATTCCATAATCCAAAATAATCTAGCGCCTTAGCATGTTTAAACATTCCAATGTTTCTGTAATGGTCCAAGTGAGAATGAGTTATACAAACTACGTCAACCTCCTCTAAACTAAGCCCTTCTCTTTTTAGAGCATCAATTAAAATTTGCTGGCTTTCTAACACTCCAGGATCAACCACCACAACCAAATCTTTATCTCTTATTAAGCTAACAGTGGCGCAGGTTTTTTCTTCTCCGTTTTCAGCTTTTGTGTCGGCTGTTGTATACCCCTCTATTAAAACTTTAACTTCAGCTGGCATACTTTTTAGTTTATTATAATATTTTTATTTGAAAATATTTTTATATCTATTTTTGTTTTATCTTCTGTTTCGTCGTCAATAACAATATTAAATCTTAAACTTATCAAAACAAATGCTTTATCTTTATGTACATCTATACTTATATCGGCTCCGGAAATTTCAGCTCCAGCTCCGGATAAAGAGCTGTGCCTTTCCTCCAATTCCTCCTCCAAACAAGAAAAAAAATATTTTTCTGAAAATTTTTGCAACTCTGATGAGAGTTTTCTAAGAACAACTTCATTTATGCCCGATTTTGAGGCGAGCTTTTGAAAGGTTCTACAAGCTACAATATTCCTTTCAATATATTTTAACGCATCTTTGAGGTATCCGTGTTTATCTATTATCCTCATATTAATAGATTTTACGCTTCTTTACTCAATATTAACAAAAAATCGCCTGATTGGCGACTTTTATTTGCTTTTTTTGGATTTATTTTTGTTTCTGACGTTTACATGCTCTAACCTTGCTGCGTTTTGAAAAAATCTCTTAACAGATTTGTCTTGCAATAATTTATATCGTGACTTTCCCTTTTGAAGATTTCTCACAATATTCTTTTTCATTTTTTAGTTAATAACCCACAAAAAATAATTTAATACTCCTGCAAAAGAAACCCATAATATATATGGCAAAATTAAGTAAGCTGCAATTTTTGAAACTCTGTAAAAGTTTATAATCGTATACAAAATTGCAAACCACAGCATTAACAGCTCAAAAAAAGCAACAGCCGGATTTTGCATTCCAAAAAATATTACAGACCATAAAATATTCAAAACTAATTGAAGACCGAAAATTAAAATTATGTTTGCTTTTTTCCACTTTCCATCCAAAAACTTTTGGGACCATGTATTCCATACTTTCTTTCTGCAATTAAAATTTTTATTATCAGGCTCCCATTTTTTAGACCAAACCAAATACAAAGAGATTCCCATTAACAAAAACAAAATTGTCCAAACAGGACCAAAAATCCAATTGGGTGGATTAAAACTTGGCTTGTCCAAAGTTTTATACCATGTGCTAATTTTTGAAGTTGTAAAAACAGAGCCCAAAACTCCTGCTGACTCACAGATTATTATGCTAATTAATAATTTTGCTAAATTTATAAATTTCATAATGTTATAAGCGAAGCGAATAATATTATGAACCCCGCCCTCTAAACTCTATGTTCGTGTTCTGTAAAAAAATATAGCATAGAGGGCAGGGTAAGTGTTCGCTACGCTCCCTTATTTACAATCTTGTGGACATTCTTGCGGATTTTCCGGACAAATAGAATTTGAGTTTTTATCTTCTTGCTGCCATTCTTTTTCTGTATCATGGCAAATGCTGTCTCCACATTTATCTAAACATACAATTAACATCTCTGCATCGTTTGAATCTGAATTGGCCTGCACTTCAATCTCTGGCATTAAATCTGTAATATCCTCATCACCAGAACTTTGCTGTTCTAGTTGCATTTCTGTATTGGATCCTCCTGCAGTGTTTTCTACTTCGATTACAATAGAACCAATATATTTATAAAATAAAAACACTGCCAACAAAATTGTTACAAGAACTATAATTAAAGTTATTAAAATTTTCTTATCCATTTTTAAAAACATGCGAGAATATTGAGCACCCAGCACTTATCCAACACTTATTTTAAGTGCTGGATAAGCTCGTTGATACTCGCTTATTCTTTAATTTTACCTTCTTTTGAATCACTGCGTCAAGGTTATCACTTTTTCCCAAGGCAGATTATCTTTTCCAAAATGCCCGTAGGCTGATGTCTGGCTGTAAATCGGCTGGCGCAAATTTAATCTTTCTATTATTGCTTTGGGCCTGAAATCAAAATTCTTTTTTACAACATCAGCCAAGCTTTCTCCTTTTTCATTGATAGCTTCCACCATCAATGGCTCGGCTTTGCCGATAGCATAAGCTACCGAAACAAGACACTGCTTTGCAAGCCCCGAAGCAACTAAATTTTTTGCAACAAACCTGCACATATAAGCACCCGACCTATCAACTTTGCTTGGGTCTTTGCCAGAAAAACATCCTCCCCCATGAGTTATAAGTCCGCCGTAAGTATCAACCATAATTTTCCTGCCTGTGAGCCCGGCATCAGCCTCAAATCCCCCTTGTACAAACTTGCCGGTAGGATTTACTAGAATTTCAATTCCAAAAATATCTCCGATAATGGGTTTTATTAATTTTTCTACAAGCTCCTTTTTTATTTCTTCCTGGCTCACATTTTCATCATGCTGGCAACTGACTAAAATAGTTTTTATTTTTCCATTTTCTATTGTAATCTGAGTTTTTCCGTCAGGTTTTAACCAACCAATAATTCCGTCTTTTCTTATATCTTCTAACCCTTTTGCTAATTCGTGCACTTTTACAACGGCCGCGGGCAAAAATTTTTCAGTTTCATTTGTTGCAAATCCGTACATAATTCCCTGGTCCCCTGCACCCCCCGTATCAACTCCCTGCGCTATATCCGGTGATTGTTTTACAATTCCAGTTATAATCTTTAAATCTTTTTCATATCCAATTTTTTTATAAACTTCCTTTGCAATTTTTTCTGCGTCAAAGTTTGCTGTTGTAGTCACTTCTCCACCAATTACTAAAAGCCCGTGATTGCCAAATGTTTCAATGCCAGCTCTAGTATTTGGGTCCTGACTTAAGCATTCGTCTAAAATGGCGTCAGAAATCTGATCGCAAACTTTATCGGGATGCCCGGAAGTTACGCTTTCTACTGTATATGTTTTTGGTGTGAACATATTTTTATTTTTTATATTAATTATTTTTAAAACAAAAAACTTCTCGCAAAGAGAAGATTTCTAAATTTATCTTTCCCTTGCGGGGACGCTAAGCGTCCCTGTTGTCACGCTTAGCGTGATGGGCTGAATTTAGCACCTCTCCAAATGTTTATTGGTGGTTGCTGGCAGAATCAAACGGGTCAGTTCCCTACTCTGCTCTCTGGATAAAATATTAAGTTTTGTTCTTTATACCTTCTTTGAAAAAAAATTCAAGTGGGCGCGGAAGGAATCGGACCTTCAACCTCTGTCTTATCAGGACAGCGTTCTACCACTGAACTACGCGCCCATTTATAAGATTTTAGCAAATAATTTTGTTTATTGCAATGGAGTATTGTTCATTTATTGTAATAAAATACTTGTAACCCCATCACCAATTTCATCTAAATTTTTACTGATAAACTTTTATTAAAAGGCGAAGCGCCTTCGGCTGTCTTTGTGCTAAGCGTTTTATCGAGGTCAAATTGGTGAGGGGTTATTTAGCTTTTATTTATTTTTTATAATTGTTGCTAAATAAAAAGAGGGTCACCTAAGAGATGGTGACCCATGAACGACAGCAGGTAACGTAGCGATAAATCGCAAATTTTGGTTAGAAGTGGTTTTGCAATTTATAGCTTTGCTAAGCTGTATTGTTTGTTTTTGCCCACACATATGTGAGCGAGAAAGTTGTCAAAGAACAGAAGGACAGTTGGCAGAGGAAATTAGAACTGGCTAATAGCAGAATGTCGCGGAATGTCGCGGAATGTCGCGAAACCACTTGGTAGACAAAAGGTGGCTATGCATTCTTTTCAGCGCGCTCTTCTCTCACAAAGCATTCTTTTTTGCTGTCACGACTTCGTGAATGTTTTGCACTGCGAAAGCACAACGATATAAATTGCTACGGATTGATAATCCGCGCTAATCGGGATTAAAACCCCGAAAAAAATATCGCAGTGCTCTGCCAACTGTCCACAAAACTGCCTGCTTTCAAAAGTAAACAATTTCGTGGACAGTTTAACTAATTAAAGGCACATTCTCTTCTTCACCTTAATTTTACCAAAACCAAAAATTCCTGTCAATCCCTATTTTATCAGGCTCTCTCAAATTAAGGCTGAAGGACCTTTTTTATTCTTTCGGTTATTTCAACAGGATCAAGTTGGGCTTTAATTAAATAATCAACTGCTAAATCGCTAGTTTTTTTATTATTCTCTTTTTGGTCAAGATTCGTGATAATAATCACAGGAATTGGAGCAGTTGCCGGGTCTTTTTTAATTTTAACAAGAACTTCTGAGCCATCTATGCCAGGCAAAATAAGGTCAAGCAATATTAAATCGGGATTTTCGGTTTTTGATTTTTCTAATCCTGTTTTTCCGTTGCTCGCTTCCACAACCTCGAAGCCCTCTTTAACAAGCCGACGAACCATTAAATTTCTTAAAAATTCATCGTCTTCGATTATTAAAATTTTTTTTGTCATATAATTGTTGTTTTTTAATTATTTTTTAATATTTAAAAAAATTAAATTGGCAAAGTGAAATAAAAGGTTGTTCCTTTGCCTTCTTTAGAATCAAACCAAATTTTTCCTCCATGAGCTTCAATAATGTTTTTTGTAATAAATAGGCCCAAACCTGTTCCCTCGGTCTGTACTTTCATTATATTCTCCCCACGGAAAAATTTGCTGAAAACTCTTTCTTGCTGGCTTTTGGGAATGCCCAAACCGCTATCTTTAATTTTAAACTCTACTTCTTTTATACCACAACTTAACTCTAATTCCAACTTTCCCCCAGAGTTTGTATATTTTATAGCGTTGTCTAAAAGATTGTCTACAGCTAATTTTATTTTTTCTGCGTCTATTTTAACCTTCACCACATTTTTTGGTTTTTGAAATTTAATTTTTAATTTTTTGTTTTTAATTTCTTCTTTATATAAAGATATTGCCGACAAAATGACCTGCTCCATATCGCTGGAAACTTTTTCAAAAAGATATCTCCCTTCCTCAATTTTTGTAATATCTAAAAGATTTCCAATTAAAGAAATCATTTTTTCAGTAGATTGAGACATTTCTTCGGCAAATTTCTTTTGTTCTTCAGTTATTTCTCCAAAATCTCCTTTTAACAAAAGTTTAAGCGCCCATTTGATTCCCGCAAGCGGAGTTCTTAATTGATGAGCGGTTAAGGAAACAAAATCGCTTTTCATTCTTTCAATGGCTTTTTCCCTTGTGATATTATGTAAAATAATTAAAGTTCCAATCTTTTTTTCTCTTCTTACTATGGAGACAGTTGAAGCATCCAAAATTAGATTTTTCCCAAAAAACAATTCTTGTTTGGCCGCCGACTCTGTCCCATCATTAAAAATTTTTATTATTGATTCAAAAAACGAAATGGTTTTTAAATCTACGATTGATTTTTCTATAACGTCTTTGCTTTTAACATTCAAAAATATTTCTGCTTGAGGATTAATTAAAGAAAGTTTTCCTTCTTTGTCAAAAACTAAAAGCCCGTCAGTAAAATTAGTAATTATTGACAATGTTTTATTTTTTTCTTCTTCTGCGTTTCCTTTAGCTTCTTTTACTTCATCTAGCGTCGTTATCAAAGACTTTTTTGAATCCTCTAACTCTTTAGTTCTTTCTTTAACTTTTTCCTCCAGACCTTCTTGAAACTTTTTAAGTTCAGTGATATTTGTAAGCCCCATAAAATATCCTATATAGCTTCCCTCCCTGTCTCTTCTTATGGAAGCGGACACACTCATAGGAATTTCTTTTTTATCCTTAGTAATGAGGATTAATTCTCTTCCATGAATAGAGCCCTTATTTGCAATCTCTTTCTCTATTTCCTCTACTTTATTTTTATCTAAAAAAATAGTCGACATCGGCTCTCCAACTAACTCAAGAGAAGCATAGCTAGTTAGGTCTTCGGTCGCTTTGTTGACATTAATAATTACTCCTACAGGATTAACCGAACAAACAGCCAAAGGAAGGAAATCAGAAAATTCCTTTATATATATTTCTAAATCTTCTAAGTCTTCTTTTGCTATTTGAAATTTCTCGTCTTCCATAGATATTAGACCTGATGCTCAATAATAATTCTACTGCAATTTGTAATTTTGGCTGCGAAAAAGTAAACACTCGTCGACGTATTTAGTCTCAATACGACTACTCTCGTTTCCTTTTTCTCGCTCAAAATTACTTCATTTCGCGACGAATCTTATTGAGCATCAGGTCTATTCCCATCTTAGTATATATTCATGATAAGGGTCGCCTTTAAACATACACTTAGTTTCTTCAATAGTGATTTTTGCGCTTTTTATCACAAATTGGGCAACGCGTAAATAATAACCCTGACCATAAATACAAAGAAGAGGATGGAATTTATATCCTTTTACTCTTAAAACTATATATTTTTCTTTTTTATTAAATTCGCGCGCTTCCAACTCTCCGAAATCAAGGTGTTTTTTCCAAAGTTCGCCGGCTGCTTTAAAAGCTATCTGGGGGGATAATAAATATTTTACCATTAAACTAATCACAAAAGAAGTTTTTGGGGCAAAGTTGCCCATTTCAAAAATATCTTTATCTGTCCAGTTAAAAACATCTTTAGCGACAACGACGACTAAACTGCTTAAAGCTTCAGGATACCAGCCGAGGGATTTAATTTCTTCAAACTTTAAAGGATGGCCTAATTCTTTTAGTTTCTCTTCCACCATTTTTACTCCTTGGTCCCCTTTTTTGAAGCGTATAAAAACAGCGTGAGATTGAAAAATCGCTCCCTTAACATTACCCGGAATTTTCGATAATTCATCTGCTTCCTGTCTAGTCATATTTTTTATTTACCCCGTTAAAGATTTGCCATTTTTGCGCTTTTTACTTGTCCTGTAATCTCTAACGGGGTTTATCTTATATTTTATTAAATTTATATCCAAATTTAGATTATTCCCACCTTATTGTGTATTCATGATAAGGATCGCCCTTATGCGCGCACTTGGTTTCTTTAATGGTGATTTTATCGCTTTTTAATACAAACTTGGCGACTTGAAGAAAATAACCGGCGCAATAAATACACGTAATAGGGTGTGATTTGTAATCTTTCATAAGTAATATCACATACTTTTCCTTTTCGTTAAACTCATGAGCTTCCATTTGCCCAAAGTCAGCATTTTTTCTCCAATGATTCGGTCCCTGCTCAAAACACTTTTTAGGCGAAAGAAAATGTTTTATAACCAATCTTACAATAAAAGAACTTTTTGGAGCGAAGTTTCCCATTTCAAAAATATCTTTATCTGTCCAGTTAAAAACTTCCTTGGCTACAATCATTATCAAAACACTCATAGCTTCAGGATACCAATCAAGGGGTTTAACTTTGTCAAACTCTAAAGGGTGCCCTAATTCTTTTAGTTTTTCTTCCAACATCTTTACTCCTTCCTTGCCTTTTCTGTGCTCAACATAAACAGCGTGGGTTTGTAAAATTGCTCCCCTGACATTGCCCTTAATTTGCATTATTTCGTCTAATTCTTGTTTTATCATATTTTTTATTTACCCCGTTAAAGATTTGCCATTTTTGTGCTTTTTACTTGTCCTGTAATCTCTAACGGGGTTTATCTTATATTTTATTAAATTTATATCCAATTTTAAATTATTTCCACCTTAACGTATATTCATCATAAGGGTCTCCCCTATGAGTACATTTAGTTTCTTCAACAGTTACTTTTTCACTTCTTAGTACAAACTGGGAAATCCTTAAAAAATAACCAGCGTGATAATGACATACAACGGGGTGAGATTTACAGCCGTGCATCCGCAATATCACATATTTCTCTTTCTCGTTAAATTCATACGCTTCCATTTCTCCCCAGTCAGTGTTTTTCTTCCAATGGTCGTTGCCTCGTTCAAAACATTTTTTAGGTGTAAGAAAGTGCTTTATAACTAATCTTACAATAAAAGAACTTTTTGGAGCCATGTTTCCCATTTCAAAAATATCTTTATCTGTCCAATTAAAAATCTCTTTGATAACAACCATAATTAAAATGCTTATGGCTTCAGGATACCAGTCAAGGGGTTTAACTTTTTCAAATTCCAAAGGGTGGCCTAATTCTTTTAGCTTTTCTTCCACCATTTTTACGCCCTCATCTCCTTTTTTGTGGCGGATATAAACAGCGTGAGTTTGCAAAATCGCTCCCCTGACATTGCCCTTAATTTGCATTATTTCGTCTAATTCTTGTTTTATCATATTTTTTATTTACCCCGTTAGAGATTTGCCATTTTTGCGCTTTTTACTTGTCCTGTAATCTCTAACGGGGTTTATTTTATATTTTATTAAATTTATATTCAATTTTAGGTTATTCCCACTTTATAACATACTCATGATAGGGGTCTCCTTTAAACACGCATTTAGTTTCTTCGATAGTGATTTTTTCGCTTTTTATTACAAGCTGAGCGCCTCGAAGAAAATAACCTGCATGATAAATACATATAATGGGATGAGATTTGTGATTTGTCATCTGCAATATCGCATACTTTTCTTTCTCATTAAATTCGAGGGCTTTTGCTTCTCCAAAATCAGCGTTTTTCCTCCAATGATTAGGAAACTGTTCAAAACTTTTTTGAGGTGAAAGAAAGTGTTTTATAAACATTTTTACAATAAAAGAACTTTTTGGAGCTAAGTTTCCCATTTCAAAAATATCTTTATCTGTCCAGTTAAAAATCTCTTTGATAACAACCATAATTAAAATGCTTATGGCTTCGGGATACCACTTCATAGGAAAAACTTCTTCAAATTTCAAAGGATGGCCTAATTCTTTTAGTTTTTCTTCCAACATCTTTACTCCTTCCTTGCCTTTTCTGTGCTCAACATAAACAGCGTGGGTTTGTAAAATTGCTCCCCTGACATTGCCCTTAATTTGCATT
>Ga0208375_1004073_pt1 | contig 11821 bp, 7 predicted proteins | sample RifOxyD1_FD_184038 | JGI IMG/M metagenome (GOLD analysis project Ga0208375, IMG submission 184038) | Soil microbial communities from Rifle, Colorado - Rifle Oxygen_injection D1 (SPAdes) | ecosystem: Environmental > Terrestrial > Deep subsurface > Rock core/Sediment | place: Rifle, Colorado... | reverse complement strand
TCCTCTTTTTTTGGCAATTTCTACAATTTCAGTTCCCGGATAAGGGGTGAAGATAGACGCCCTGGGGAAATCTGTTTTCATTTTGATATTTATATCTACAGTTTCCCACATTTCTTTTTCGGTTTCAGTGGGTAACCCAAGCATATTAAATGTTTTAAATTTGATGTTTTTTGCGTGCAGTTTGTTGGCCATGTCAATAAGATAGCTATTTGTGTAATTCCTGTGGATAATTTCTCGGCGTATTCTCTCTGATCCTGATTCAACGCCGATTGAAACACTGCAACAATGATATTTTGCGATAATATCAATACATGCCTGTGTTGTTAATTCCGGACGGAGAAGCAACACAAAGGGGAGATTGGTAAGTTTCGAATATTTCTCAAAAACGTTTTCCATCCATGGTAAATCAATACCAAACGAATCAGAAGCGAAAATGATGGGATCTTTTGGAAAATATTTGAGTGCTGCTTTAATTTCAAGGAGTGATCGTCGGACGCTGAAATGGCGGATATAGGTGCCTAAATTATGATAGAGTTTTTTTGTTTGCTGGTTAAAACAGTAGTTACATGAGAATGGGCATCCTCGAATTAAAAATACCGTAGGAGATCCAAAGAGTACCGGCGTATTTTTATAACAGGACCAGTCTATCAGTGGGATCTTGTCGAGTGGTTCGACCAGCGGGCGTAATGGATTTTTATGAATGATATTGCCTTTTTTTACCCAAAGATTTTTAATATGAGAGTAACTTTTCTTTTTTTCTATCGCGTTTAACAGATCAATTAATGCAAATTCTCCCTCTCCGATACAGATCATATCTATGGATTTTTCATTGAGTACTTCTGGGAATAAGGTGGGATGTGGTCCTCCTAGGATGATGGGTATGTCAAAGTGTTTTTTTATTTCACTGCATAAAGAAAGAATTTCTTTCATAAAACAACTCAGACAAGAAAATCCTATTAGGTCAGGTTTCTCGGTTTGAATTTTTGAGAGAATAGTGGATGGATTATTGCTCAGAAGAAGAGAAAATGTATGACGACGAGATTTAGCTGCGGCGTTTAAATACGCAGTGCCACAATAGGGGGCAGATTGGATCTGAATCATTAAGATTTTTGCCATTGTTTGTTCAATCCATTGTATAATAAATACATGAAATTGAAAGCTCAGGAACTTCGGACGCAATTTGTTGATAGAGAGGTTGCGAAAGCAATGAAGAAAAACCCTATTACGATTATTCTCGATAACGTGCTAGATACATATAACATCGGTTCAATTTTTCGTCTTGCCGATGCTGTCGCGGCTGAGAAAGTGTATCTTTGTGGAGCAACAGAAACACCACCAAATACGAGAATAAAAAAAGCATCGATTAATACATGGGCTTGGGTAGATTGGGAATATGCACCTGATACGGCAATTCTTATTTCAAAACTAAAATTAAAAAATTCAAAACTGTCTTTTATGGCAGTTGAACAAGATAAACGGAGTGTTACGATTCAGAACGTCACATATACGATGCCTATAGCAATTGTTGTCGGCAACGAAACACACGGGATATCGAAAGAAGTATTGAATGAAGTAGATACAATCGTTGAACTTCCTATGTATGGCGTTAATACATCCTTAAATGTCGTGGTTTCCTGCGCTATTATTGTCTATGATATTGTAAGACACAATAATGCACAAAAAATATAATACATTTTGGTTCGTTGTTATTATCGAATGCATCGCTATCGGCGCAATTGCTTTAGTGTTTTTTGTACGTCAACAACACATATATCAAATTAATCCTCTTTCAAAAACATCAATACAACGAAAACAGAATTCGCAATTCCAATATTATTATGAGTTTCCATCAAACACCAAAAACTATGGAAAGGCTACTTGGTTACGTAATGAAGTTACCTATCAATTTAACGCTGATGGTTTACATGAGCGTTTTGATTATGAAATTAATAAGGAACTTAATGTATATCGCATTATTACACTAGGCGATTCGTTTACCTACGGCATGTGGGTAAATACAAAAGATAATTTTTCAGAGGTTTTAGAGGACCTATTAAATAACTCAGTTCTGTGTCAGCATATTGAAAAATTCGAAGTAATAAATTTAGGAGCGCCGGGTTTTGATTTACGATATTCATTAAAGCGATTTGAAGATAAAGGAGCAAAATATTCTCCCGATTTAGTCATTTGGTTCATTCGAGGAGAAAATTTAGTGTTAGACATGGAACAGTATAGAGTTCGAGAAGAGTATTATAAGAAAAAAATAGATGAGCAATCAATAAATAAAACTGATAATCAATATCAAGCCTCGATGCTTGCGTATAAGGATAATATGAATACGTATGAAAATCTATCACCAGAAGAACAAAAAGAAATGATTCATTCACACACAGCAAGTATTAGTAGGTTATCAAGTGAATTTCATATACCCATACTTATTTTAACAAGAGATGAAGAGTCATCAGAGGATAGGGTAATAATGAAAAGCTACGCATCTAATGAAAATAATATTTGGTATGACGAAGTATCCGCTGTTAATACGTTTCATCCCGATGATTATCATCCGAACGAGGGGGGGCATAGGTATATTGCAGTTGAATCAGTGAATTTTCTTTTGAAAAATTTATTAACGACCTGCAAAACAAATAATCTTCATGAAAACATCCAATAAAATAATATTAATCATTGTGATTATTATTGAAATTGTGTGCATCGGTATTGTAAGTAAAATACTATATATCAAAAAAAATCTTGCGCGTACGAATAGCGATCCGTATATCATTCCGATAAAAAAAGAGTTTATCAGATTTCCCTTAGATACAACGCTCCATTATTACTACGAATTGCAACCAAATTCACAAAAAGAAGACGATTTTTCCTACATGAGGCTTTCCGGCAGCGTCATTCACACAATAAATGCAGACGGACTTAATGAAGGAAAAGAGTACGCGGTAAAGGCTCCGCCGCGCACCTTTCGCATCATTTCGCTAGGAGATTCATTCACAGAGGGCGCGTTTGTCGAGACGGATAAGAATTATTCCCAGGTGTTAGAAAATATGCTTAACACACAACTGAGATGTCGGGATATTGATCAATATGAAGTCATCAATCTAGGCGTGGCCGGATATGATATGCAATATAATCTTGAACGGTTTAAACGAAAGGGGATGAAATATAATCCGGACCTGGTCATTCTTTGGACTGATGAAAACGACTATGTCGCTAATAATGAGAAATATTATGAATTGTCATCAACATGGAATCCAATGACGGAAGCACCGGAGATTGTCTCCATGTATAAATCTGAGGGCGATTTCGCGCCGGAAGCAAATGCAATATGGTATCAATTTAACTTGTTGTATAAAAGAAACGACCTTATCACGGAAGAATTATCGTACCTCCGGGAGCTGCTTTCCGTATATACCGGATCGGTTCTTATTTTTTCCCTGCAATCAATACCAAAAGATATCAGACAGTCAATCCAACTGCTTATTCGGAATCGAAACAATACGTATTTTTTTCCGGTGGTTCCATCAACATACGATAAATTTCCGGATAACCATCCGTCGCCTGCTGGCCACGAACAATTTGCACAATTATTATTTAAAAATATTGCAGATCACGGACTAATTCCCTGTGAAACAGAGTGAAGTAATTATGACTTCTTTTTTGTAAAGGATATGATTTCCAATACGACAAAGAGGAGCAGTAATCCATACGCCCCCGAAGTATATGAACCTGCAGTCGTATTTGTCGGTGATTTTAATGTACCGAACATAGCAACGATGAAGTAAAAAAATATCGAACTGAATATCAATGATGCCTGAAACCAATCATAAAATTTTAGAGAACCATTTCGGATAATGCGATACAGATAGTGAAGCATTGTTAAAAGAAAAATCCAAGGCATCACAGACCGATACCACCATGATGTAAGTCTATAAATTTTTTCAGTTAGAGGATTTGGTGTTGGTTGTTGTTGTCCTTCCGTTAGTATGATTCCATTGGTCATTTTTCTAAATAGGTCGATTTGATCTTCGGGACCGCTGCTGTATTTAGCAACCGTCGATATGTCGATTTTATCAGCGAGTACTCCGGTTTGAATTGTATTGACAAAATTATTCCAGAAGACAACCCGGTCCTGACTTCGTAAAAGCGAAAAACCGCTTAACGGGAGTATGCCGCAGGAGATATAATGTTGGGAGCACGCGAGATGAATTTCTTTTGTGAGTTGTTCAAAAAATTGTTGTTCTTTTGCCTGCGACGGCTTCGTAATATTCCATACCGCTTCCCGTATAGCAAAATGGAAGGCTCCTCCCGCAATTTCCCGTTCTTCTGCTGGAATACCCGTCCAAACGACGCTGTTTTCTCCCCAATGTAGCCCTCCGTTCCCTTCAAAAAATGGTTGGAGCTTGGCAAATGAAGGGCTGATCATATAGAGAACGGCGCGGGTTTTTTTAGAAATAGGAATAAGAGGATTGTTTGCGGGGTCCTGTATTTGGTGGAGCGCGTTAAAAGCGGAAGAATAACTCGGATGAGAAAATTCTCTTGTCGTATAGATTCCGTACTGTTTATAATTGATAAAACAAAGAATTTGTGTAAAAAGTACAACCATTAGTATTGGCAGGACCAATAACATGATGTAATTTTTTGATATGGAATTGCTTTTCCAAGCATGCCATAAAGAATAACCGTAATTAATACCAAGGGCAGGTAAAATAAAGAATCCTTCTTCACGGTAATACCAGAATAGAAAAAGGAGAAAGCCGGATGCGATAGAATAAAACAGTGCTTTTGTAAAAGAATTCGTTATAGCTGTCATTAAGCCCAAAAGGCTTAACGCAACGCCGACAGTGAGAGTGGGATAAAAGGTTGATCGTGTTATTTCAAATGATGTTTCGTGATCGAATACGAATGGATTAAAAAGAAGGAGTACATACAAAGGAAGGATCATCCATTGAGGAGCCAATGGTGAACGAAAAATACTTACAAATAGAAGTGCTGCACATACATAGAATATGGTTGCTACAATTCCCAGCGGTATGTGTGTCACATAGGCACCGGCGATAAGGATTGGAAATATCGGACCCCTTGTAATAACCCGCTCATTATAGGGACCGAACCATTTGTTTTGGACGAGTGATTCTGCATTTTCAATATATAACTGCATATCATGAGGTGATGGGGTAATAGCGACAAGCTCTCGATCTTTGATAAGCCATATGCGGAAGATGGATAGTGCAAAGATTATGATAAGAAATAGTGTAGCCGCGGAAGCGGTTTTTTTATGTGAAATCTTAATCTTACCCATAGTTCCCGCAAGCAAATTACTTTATGATCAGATAATTATTCATGACAAGACAGTTCATTGGCGTTTTCAAGAAATCCTCAATTGCCTGTCGTGGTGTTTCAACAATAGGCTCTCCTTTAAGATTGAAACTGGTATTGAGAATACATCCGATGCCGGTTTTTCTGTAGTATGTTTTTATGAGCTGATAATACCGACTATTAATTGGCGACACTGTTTGAATACGACAGGTATTGTCTTTATGAACAATTGCAGCAAGATCTTTACGTTTGTTTTCTCTCACCTGAAAACAGAAATTCATAAATGGCGAATAATGCTTTTTTTTCGGAACTTCAAAAAATTCATGAATAGTTTCTTGAAGTGCAGATCCCGCAAATGGACGAAATTGTTCCCGTCGTTTGATGATATTCATTTTTGTTTTCATACTTCTTGGATTTGTGCAAGAAAGAATTGATCGATTCCCGAGAGCCCGTGGACCAAATTCCATAGCTCCTTGAAACCAACCAATAATTTGTTTTTTTACAAGTTTTTGTACAACGAGATCAATGAGCGTTTGTTCATCGTCAATTTTTTGGTATTTCACTGGAAATTGTTTGAGTATTCGTTCAATATTCATATCGCTCCAGCTTGTTCCAAGTGAAAGTGATGGGAGATGCGTGTGGATGACGTTTGGTGTGAGAAAATGGTAGGTGTATAAAGCTGCTCCTATTGCAGTTCCGCTATCGCTTGCTGATCCCAGAACATGGATGTGAGTAAATGGAGTTTTTTTGTAGAGTTTGCCGTTTGCAAGAGCGTTTAATGCAACGCCTCCGCTCATGACGAGATTTTTTTCTTTCGTAAGGGTAGAGAGGTGATTCAATATTTTGAAGATAACGAATTCTGTTATGTGTTGAATACTTGCTGCGATATCTTTATGCCTTTTCGTCACCAGATCGGTTGGTTTGCGGGGTAATCCAAAAAGTATCTCAAATTTTCTATTCCACATTTGGAATTGTGTTTCAAATCCAAAATAAGAGAGATTAAGATGGAAACTTCCATCTTCTTTTATATCGATAAGCTTTTTGATTTGATTGATGTATGCTGGTTTTCCATAAGCTGCTAGTCCCATGACTTTAAATTCATCTTCATTAATTTTAAATCCCAAAAATGCAGTGAATGTTGAATACAAAAGACCAAGTGAGTGAGGAAAATGGATTGAAGCAATCGGTGTAATTGTTTCATTATGTGCATGCCATAATGCAGTGCTTTGATATTCACCGACACCATCAATAGTGAGAATGGCAGCGTTTTTATACGGTGAAGTATAATAGGCACTTGCTGCATGAGAGAGGTGATGGGGAATAAAATAGATTTTTTTAGAAAACCCTACATCGTTCCGTATAATTTCTTCAACTTTTATTTTCATCCCCAGCCAATCAGGAATTGCCTGAAGAAAGGGTCTGAGTGCCATCGGATATGTGCGGACAAATGAATCCAACAGCCGTTCAAACTTTAATAGAGGCTTTTCATAATATGCTATCGCATCAATATCGTTAGTAGTTAGATTGGTTAGTTGAAAAAGTCGTTTAACTGCTTGGATTGGGAATGCGTTATCGTGTTTGATTCTTGTAAATCGTTCCTCTTCAAGCGCTGCAATCACTTTTCCATCTTTGATGATTGCAGCTGCGCTATCATGGTAAAATGCTGATATTCCGAGAATGATCATACGTTAATATGACGACTGATAGTCATTATTTTTTTGTTGTTTTTCCACAACCCAATAGGATTTTGATGATTGGAGGATAGGTGCTGTCATGAACATAAGTATTTTTGCAACTCCGAATGCTATTCCGTAAACAATTGTTAACACGATTGTGATAACAAACGCGTTGAGGTTTTTCAGTAACTTCATAAAATAGGATACAAAAATACGGGCAAGGGGGAGATTTGTGCGCTGATTATGAGAAGTGCAATGATGATAAGAAATAGAATGATTGGAATTATCCAAATTTTTTTACTATGCGTTGCAAGTGAAAAAAGTTGTTTTATTGATTGAAACATATATACGATTGTATCGTAAAAAGTATTAAAAATATACTGGTGTCTATTTTACGTGAATGATGTCAATTGGAGTAGATTCGAATTCCGTGCTTGTTTTTGCATATAAAGGATTGGTATTTAGAATCTCGTTGGTTAACTGTGTGTCTCCGGAAATAATCACATAGTGAATATCCTGGTGAGACAGCAATTGTTGAATTTTATTAAGGTTGTTTTCTTCACTCGATTCAGGTAATCGGGACAAAAGGTGAACGATATTTTTTTGGTGGCTTTGAAACCAAAAAAGTGGGTAATCAGGCGCAGATGGTTCGGCAACAAGAAAAGTAGTAGGAGATGGAAGTGTTGAGAGAAAAGAGGCATAGATATTCGGTCCTGTACGCATGGTACGTATTGCTTCTTGATCATCGCCAATTGACCATGCATAGATAGATGTAATGGTTGTTGATATCAACGGAAGGACAGATATGAATAATAGTATATACAATGCTGATTGGATCACGTGATACTTTTTTTTCCAGATACATTCAAATAACCGATAGCTGAATACACACGTTATTGCAAACGCACCGATAAGATGTTTATATGGTACTCCGGAAGCGTTTTCCCAGCGTGCCACATATAATTGCAGAAGGATGATTCCGGAAAAAACGAGAAACACCTGATGTGTGAGAGGGAGTGTCTGTTTTTTACTCAGCATTCTGTACGTATCAACCAGCGATAGTATGAGGAGTAAAAACCAAATAATGCCGCCGAACCCAAAATTGCTATCTGGGTCAGCCGATATATATTGAAATGTTCCAATCCATGATTCCTCTCTCTCTTTATCCAAGGTTGTTGTTGCTCCAAGATAGGATGCAAGCGCTTGAACCTTGATATCAAATGAGGTAAGACAATTTGGGGTATAACATGGGAATTTTATCAAGGTAAAAGGGATTCTGATGGAGTGGGTCATGAACTGTATGGGGGTGAGAGATGAAAGATGAATATTGGTAAATTCGGGTGATCCGGACAGCGAACCATACAGTTGATAATTTTGATAGAGAATAGAGGGATATCCAGATATGAATATACTTATGATAAATCCCGAGATGATAGGAAAAATATGTCTACGAAATGGTTTTTGTAAGAAGAAAAGTAATAAAATTGTGTAGAACCAACCCGTCGGTTTTATGAGCGGTAACACTCCAAATGTGAAGCCGAGAAATATGTAAGTACGTACAACAGTCGTTTTATTCTGCAGCGTATCAATAAGGATATAGAAACAACTGACCAACAGCACTCCCATCCACGTTTCTTGAATAAGAACGGAATTAAAGTTTTTATAGATAATTGGTGCAGAAATCAAAAGTAAGAGTATTCCTAATTTGAATGTTATGTGATGCGTAAATTTACCCATGAGAAGATACATGCCGCAAAGAAGTAGCGGAAAAGCAGTCCAATACAATAAATTTGCTACGCGTTCTCCTGCATCAAAAAGATGGGGCCACATATACAAAATTCCCGTACCGAAGAGAAAAACATTTTTATGTTCAACCATGGTTGGAAAACGGAATATACTCTGGTTTTGTATCCAATGCATTGGTGCGGAAGCCCGATAGGCAACATCGTCAAATGATAATGTAGGAGTTAGTGCCCGCAACCACCCGGAAAGGACAAGAAAAAACAGAATTGTTATTAAAAGAATAATCGATGGAAAAGAACATTGAATATGTTTGGGGTAAGAAATAGTGGATAGAATATGAGTTAATTTAAATTTGTGTGATCGGATATGCAAGAATGCCGTTAGGAGGGTAGGAATAAGTAGTAACAATTGGATGATAAGAAAATGAGAACTTGTTAGAGAAGCTGTCAGCGAAAGAAAAAATGAGATACCGCACAGGTAGATGATGAGAATTGGGAACAATAAAAAGTATGCGTGTATCAAGCGAATGCGTAGTATATAAAACCATGTAAGCAGGGTACCTAAAGCAAGGACGATACTACAGGTAAAAAGAAGCATACTTTCTATTATATAAATAATCGGATAAATATCACATAACTACTTCTATTCTTTGGGGATTGACGGAAGAGGGTAACTTCCATATAATAGACCTTTGCAATGAGGAAATAGATTCACGCTTGAGTGTTTCAGGGAAATCCCGCACACAGGCGGGGTTTTTTTTCGCTCATTTTCAATGTTTTGCACATTAACATATTTGCAAGCAGTAATAAATTTACTTGGTGAATTAAATGGTGATAGGAAATTTTTTTGAGAGTTTGATCCTGGCTCAGGATGAACGCTGGCGGTGTGCCTTAAGCATGCAAGTCGAACGGAGAGATGTTTCACAATGTGTGAGATGTCAATCAGTGGCGGACGGGTGAGTATAAGCAGGGAACGTACCTTGAACTATCGCATAGCTCGTCGAAAGACGGGGTAATACGGTATGTGATCGCAAGATTAAAGTCGCAAGACGGTTCTAGAGCGGCCCTGTTCCCATCAGCTTGTTGGTAGGGTAATGGCCTACCAAGGCTACGACGGGTAGGGGGTGTGAGAGCACGACCCCCCACAATGGCACTGAGACACGGGCCATACGCCTACGGGCGGCAGCAACTGGGAATATTCGGCAATGGGCGAAAGCCTGACCGAGCGACACCGCGTGAGGGATGAAGTATTTCGGTATGTAAACCTCTTTTATATAGTCGTCGAGGCTATAAGAATAAGCACCTACAAACTACGTGCCAGCAGTCGCGGTAATACGTAGGGTGCAAGCGTTATCCGGATTCACTGGGCGTAAAGAGTCGTGTAGGTGGTAGACCGCATCGTACTTGAAAGCCCGAGGCTTAACCTCGGCGTTGGGTACGAGATGGGTATACTCGAGGGTGAGAGAGGAAAGGGGAACTCATGGTGGAGCAGTGAAATGCGTTGAGATCATGAGGAACACCAAAGGCGAAGGCACCTTTCTGGGTCATTCCTGACACTGAGACACGAAAGCTAGAGGAGAGAAGCAGATTAGATACCTGCGTATTTCTAGCCCTAAACGCATGCCTGCTAGTTACCCCGCGTAAGTGGGGCGACGTAAGCTAACGCGTTAAGCAGGCCGCCTGGGGAGTACGATCGCAAGATTAAAACTCAAAGGAATTGACGGGGACCCGCACAACCGGTGGAGCGTGTGGTTCAATTCGAGACAAAGCGAAAAACCTTACCAAGTTTTGACATGCTACCGTTTTAACTCGCTGGAAACAGTGGGCTATCCGCAAGGATGTAGCACAGCTGCTGCATGGCTGTCGTCAGCTCGTGCCGTGGGGTGTTCCATTAAGTTGGAGAACGAGCGCAACCCGTATCCGATGTTACAAGTGTCATCGGAGACTGCCCTGGTTTTTTCCAGGGAGGAAGGAACGGACGACGTCAAGTCAGCACGGCGCTTATAACTTGGGTAACACACACCCTACAATGGCGAATAACAATGGGATGCTAGACGGTAACGTTAAGCAAATCCCCACTAAATTTCGCCTCAGTTCAGATTGAGGTCTGCAACCCGACCTCATGAAGTCGGAATCGGTAGTAATCGCGAATCAGAAGGTCGCGGTGAATACGTTCTCGGGTCTTGTACAAAAATGATGCGCCTTCCGGCGATCATATCTATCATGGTGAAAGTCCATGACCTCGTGTTGAAACGAGTGAAGCCAAATCGCAGTTTCCAACGGTGACGTTGGTGACGAAGGGCGAAAGTAGCGGTTATCAGCTTGAATTTGAGACGGCGTATATACTAAGCGATCCTCCGTACAATTGGAGAAGCTTTTCAACAACAAACAGTATAGACGTAAATGAAATCGAGATGATAATAAAATGACATGATTGTCACGAAGGGAGATCTGGTATTGTGTCTAATATGTTAAATTGATATATTGGAATAAGATGTTAGTGTGAACTAACACCGAGAAGATATCAGAAGTCCGCAGCGTGCGTAGTATCCTGAGTGTAAACGAGGGAAAAGGCACAAACCTATTTTTTTATGGTTGTCTATCGAGTAATAAATCCGTGGTATCTTACAGGCTTTACAGATGGTGAAGGATGCTTCGCAATAATTTTTTCGAAGCATAAAACAAAAACATTGGGTATAGATGCCCATCTCTGTTTTGAGATTGAGCTTCGACTTGATGAAAAACCCGTATTGGAACTTTTTCAAAAAAGGCTTAATTGTGGAAGAATAATCGAGCTTCGATATGACCGATATGGTTGGAAACCACATGTTAAGTATGTAGTAAAAAAGCAACATGATATTTTTTATCATGTCATTCCTTTTTTCAAGAAATTTCCATTACAAGGAAAAAAGAAAAAAGATTTTCTTTTATTTTGTAAAGCTGCAGAGCTTATGAAGAAAAAGAAACATTTGAAGAAAGAAGGAATAATTGAGCTTCAAAAACTACGGGAATTTATGAATGATAGACGTCCATTATTTGGATAGGCAGTTCGCGAGGGTACGGGAAAACCGTGTG
>Ga0208375_1004070_pt1 | contig 11828 bp, 10 predicted proteins | sample RifOxyD1_FD_184038 | JGI IMG/M metagenome (GOLD analysis project Ga0208375, IMG submission 184038) | Soil microbial communities from Rifle, Colorado - Rifle Oxygen_injection D1 (SPAdes) | ecosystem: Environmental > Terrestrial > Deep subsurface > Rock core/Sediment | place: Rifle, Colorado... | reverse complement strand
TCTTGAGGCAGTAGTTTTAGAATTAGCAATCAAATAATCTACTCTTTGGGCTGTTGTAAAATCATAAGCTCTTAAGAATGGATTTACGATAGTTGCATAAACATCTACTAACCAATTGGGCTTAGTTCCGGTTGCAAATCCATACAAATTACGCGGTGGATGATGAATATAGGAAATATGTAATGTCTCTGGCCTAGTAATTACTCCCCGACAAATAAACCAACCAGATGAAGAAATTACCACATCATATTCTCGAAGATCTAAACTTTCCCACACAATCGGTGTTAAAAATCGAAGCGGTGAATGATATTTTTTTACCAACCAACAATTTTGCACCCACGTGGTCCTGATATCCCAATTTTTAAATCTTCTGGCAAATTCTCCCATCGCATCGAAGTCAACAAATGCTGTATAAAGAGGTGCATCAGGATAAATTTCATGCAGCACTTCAACTACCCTTTCCGCTCCCCCATACTCCCGTAAATAATCATGAACTAAAGCAACACGCATAAATAAATTTCTAATTTTTAATTACTAATTTATAATCAAATCCTAATAACCAAATTTCTAAAAAAATTTAAGCATTTTGACATTGATTGGACATTTGACATTGGTAATTTGAAAGTCTAAAAAAGTTCCATCTGTTTTTCAGAATCTTTTTTAGTACCTGGTTTAATTGTATCATCATTTGTACGCACCTTGCCCATATTTAATAATCTTTTTAAGTGTGTTTTAAATCCTAAATCTCCGAACAATTTGATAGCTTCTTGAGTTGCTAAATCATGGGCTTGGGATTTTTTCAAATCAAATTTTATCGCTACATTATCAACAACCGTGGCTAGTTTATGCGACATCATGGCATTTTTTTTATCTTTGATTAATTTAAGTTTTATATTATCGTTTTCAATTTTATCTAAATTTTTATATATACTATCAATTGTTCCGAACTGTTTTATAAGGGTAACTGCAGTTTTGGGACCAATTCCGGCAACTCCGGGATAATTATCAGAATTATCTCCAGCCAAAGCTTTGAAATCCGGTATAAGATCTGGTTTTACTCCCATTCTTTCAATCGTTTCCTGTTCACCGAATATTTTTCCCTCAGATAGGCCTTTAACCGGCATGAACAATTTCACATTTTCATTAACTAACTGCAACAAGTCTCTGTCTCCAGTGACAATAATTATTTGATCAATCTCACACTCATCTGACGTTTTATTCTTGCGCTTTTCCAACGCTTGCTTGGCAAGCGTCGCAATCACATCATCTGCTTCAAACCCGTCTCTTTCATAAATTGAGACTTTCATTGATTCTAATACTTGATGCACTTTACTAATTTGCGGAACTAAATTGACATCCATTTCCGGTCTTTTTGCCTGATAATCTCGATACATTTTTTTGCGGAATGTAGGTTTTTTTCTATCAAAAGTTACTGCTAAATGTGTGGGTTTTAAATCTTCAATCACTTTAAAAAGTATCGAAACAAAACCATAAATAGCATTTGTATATTCTCCTTTAGAATTTGTCAGTGGAGGCAATGCATGAAAAGCCCGGTGTAATATCGCATTACCGTCAATGATAATTAATTTATTCATTATTTAATTAAAATGTAAATTTTTTATTAGATGAAGTTATTTTACCATGAGGCTTAAAAAAGAAAATTATCAAGCGGTTTTATCAATTTTTTCCATCAATCTTTTGAATTCATCACCTTCAAGCGTTTCTTGCTTAACAAGTGTTTCGGCAACCAAATCAAGTTTTGGTTTCAATTTTTTCAATGTCTCAAATGCGGTTTTATAACCGGTATCAATAATTTTTTTAACTTCTTCATCAATTTTAGACATCATATTAGGTGATATTTGTGGTTGTTCATAATATGTTTTTCCTGTTTCAGTCACATCCATTTGCGGACCAAAATTTATAGGTCCGATATTACTCATACCCAGCTCAATTACCATTTGTCGAGCAATTGCTGTGGCTTTATCGATATCATTTGCAGCGCCTGTGGTAAACTCATTGAAAATCAATTCTTCAGCTGCACGACCGCCCAACATGGAGGCAATTTGATTGATTAATCGGGATTTTGTTTCATGCACCCGATCACGGGCCGGAGGAATTAATGTGAATCCCAAAGCCATACCACGGGATACTATAGAAATTCGGTGTACCGGATCCATATTGGGAAGCGCAAAAGTTAATATTGCATGACCTGCTTCATGATAAGCAGTCATTTTTCTGTCCATATCAGATTGCAATCTTCTTTTTTCAGGTCCAAGTTTTACTTTGGTGGCAGCTTCTTCCAAATCTGCCATTGAAATAGCTCTTTTATTTACACGTGCTGCACCAATTGCAGCTTCATTTAGCATATTTTCTAAATCTGCACCAGAAAATCCTACAGTTCTACGCGCAATCTTATCCCAATCTGCATCTTTTTCAAAAGGTTTACCTTTCATATGAATATTCAAAATATCTTTTCTACCTTCAATATCAGGCATATCAAGTACTACTCTTCTGTCAAACCTTCCGGGACGCAGTAATGCGGGATCCAATAAATCTCCGCGGTTGGTTGCAGCCATCACAATTACTTGTTCATTAGGTAAAAACCCATCCATTTCCACCAAAATTTGATTTAAAGTTTGCTCACGCTCGTCATGACCACCCATTACTCCAGATGAACGCATTCTGCCAATAGCATCAATTTCATCAATAAAAATGATTGCTGGAGCATTTTTCTTAGCAGTTTGAAATAAATCTCTGGCGCGTGATGCACCAACTCCAACCAACATTTCCATAAATTCAGATCCGGCAATTGAGAAAAAAGGTACATGCGCCTCACCTGCTACAGCTCTTGCGAGTAATGTTTTTCCAGTTCCCGCAGGGCCTACCAAAATTACTCCTTTTGGGGTTCGAGCACCTAACGCTCGATATTTACCCGGATGTTTAAGGAAATCCACTACTTCTTCCAATTCTTTTTTAGCTTCGTTAACTCCGGCAACATTAGCAAAAGTGATTTGCGGATTATCTTTGTTAAATAATTTAGCTTTTGATTGACCAAAAGAAAAAATGTTATCCTGTGCTCCCCTTGCCTGTCTGATAATAAACAGGAAAAATCCCACCATCAATAAAAGTGGTAATAAGTTTGATATTAAAGAAATCCAAATTTGTCCTACTGATGCGTCTTTAACATTGATTTCTATTTTTGAAGCATCTACTTTTGCTGTATCCAAAATTTTATAAATAGAATCCTGAGTTTCTTTACGGGATGAACTTTCACTGCCGTCTAAATATATTACTTTAAGTTTGGTATCTTCAACGGTAATTTTTTTTACTTTGTTGTCTTTGATATCTGTAATTATTTGAGATAAAGATTTTTCTTCACTTAATTTGCTTGTTTGAGCTAATGAAAGAATAAATGAAAAGATTAAAAACCCGATAAACAGCACCAGAAAAACATTCCGTAGATTTAAATTTAACTTAAAAATCATTTTTCTGGATTTTTTAGTATTTTTTGGTGTTTGATCCATATTATGTCCTTCTTACTGTATTTTGTCCTGATATTAATGAGGACAAAATCAGTTTAGAAGGAGTTATACCATAATTTACGCTTTATGAAATTATGGTTAATCCTATCCATTTTACTCCTTTATGGAAGAGAAAAGTATACCACAATTACAAAACTTGCAAAAGTTTTGTATAAATCAAAATTTAAAAATCAAAATGCCCGCCTGCAAATGCTTTCGCATAGCGAATGCGGGCAGGCAAAATTATCCTGCAAAGCGGGATCTGGCTTTGCCAGACAATTCAAAAATAAAAAATTATTCGATTAATTTAATATTTTTACTCAACCCTTGAAGTGTTTTATGTAGATTTTCTTAATATTGACATAATCCAATAACGCCATTGAAGTGTTTTTTCAATTTTTTCTTACTGAAGGATAAAAGTGCGGAAACGGCCTCCTGGTCCGAGGGTCCGCCTGATTATCCGAAGTTAGAAAAATTGCAAAACCCCTGCCTGCGCAGGCAGGTTCACTGGCTTCCCTTCTTTGTCTACTTTCTTGGGTAAGCAAGAAAGTAGGAAGAATACAAGCAAGAAAGTAACAAGAAATTAAAAACTTATCTTACCTTAGCTCCAATTGGCAAGTTATCAACTTGAATAAATTCTGGTTTTTTATCACCATGTTTTCCAAATGGTAATTCTAATCCATCTACAGCTAAAATCATTCCCTGTGATTCTATACCTAACATTTTACGGGTGGGAATATTAGTCACGAATAAAAATTGTTTATCTTGGAAATACTGGAAAGTGTAACCATAGCTTCTAACACCGGTTAAAATAGTACGAGTTTCATTTTTGAAATCCACAGTTAATTTAATCAATTTTTCACTTTTTTCCACATTTGTGGCTTGAATAACTTTTCCAACTCTAACTTCAACTTTCGCAAACTCATCAATCGTAATAAAATTGTCATCCTGAACTCCTGCTTGCGCAGGCAAGTGTTTCAGGATCTCGTTTTTCAACTGCTGACCGCTGACGTCTGAAAGCTGAAAGCTATATTTATTTTTAAGCCCAATTACTTCTCTCACCTCTTCCATTGTTTGTTGAGCAATTGTTTTAGCTTTTTGAGCACCTTTTTCCAAAATTTCGCGTACTTTGAGAGGATTATTTTTAAGTTCTTCATATCTTTTACGTGCGGGTGCAAAATAATTCATTAAGCTGCTAAATAAATATTCTTTTACTTCCACATCACTAATTTTCCCTGCTCTATATAATTCTTTAAGATCTTCAACGCTTTTACCCTCCGAAGCTTTAGCGTAGGATGGGCCAAAATGATCTAAATAACTAAACACCATATTGCCTTCAATGTGTCCGGGATCTGTGGCATGTTTACGCGTCGGATCAGTATAAGTACGCATTACCTGTTTTTTAATTACCTCTTCACTTTCAAAAATCGAAATAATATTTCCTAAACTTTTACTCATTTTGCGTTTACCATCAGTACCCAGTATTGAAGCTACGTTTTTTGGTATCTTTGCATCAGGCAATTTAAATACATTTTTTTTGAAAATATGATTAAATTTTTCAGCAATATCGCGGGTAATTTCCACATGTTGTTTTTGATCGCGGCCAACCGGCACTAAATCTGCCTTGTACAGCAAAATATCTGCAGCCATGAGTATGGGATAATTAAATAATCCCAAATTAATCTCATCCTCCATCACGTCTTTTTGTAATTTGTCTTTATATGCATGAGCTCTTTTTAAAAGTCCAAGAGGTGTTACATTATTTAGTATTGTCTGCAGTTCAGGATGTAATCTAATATCTGATTGACGAAAAAAAGTTATACTCCCTGAGCCTGTCGAAGGGTTTAAATCTCCTAACAAGGCCAACTCATTTAAAATCAACGTTTCCACATTTTTCTGCAGTTGGTTTTTATCCTGAATCGTAGTCAGGGCATGCAAATCCGCCACAAAAAGGAAACAGTCATTGGTTTTGGCCATTTCGATAAACTGTTTGACTGCTCCCAAATAATTTCCGATATGGAGCGTTCCATCCCCACTAGGCGTAATGCCTGAAACAATTCTTTTCATATAGTTTATATTTTAACAGAAATATACTAATTAAGAATAATTATGTATATATTCAAAAAAGCTTGTCAATATGCTATATAATACAAAAAATGTATGACAGAGATACTTAAACCTACTTACGAACCTCTTCGTGCAGTGATAACTGGTATTGATGGAGCTGGTAAAAGCACAACAGCTAGTCAAGTTGTTTATCAACTGAATGAATATCGCATTGCAAAACCCGGTCCCGGTCGTCCCTTTTACACAGTTGTCAATGGTGAGAAAAAATATTATTACAAAGGTTTTATTAAATTAATTGATCATCTACACACTATCGCAGATCATTCCCATAACCCAGAATTTGTAGGTGCAGTAAATGCTATTAATGTTATTCTAAATGCAAAGATTATTGAACCTGATTTAGTACACAAAGCAAATGCACAATTAGTATTAGGAGCAAGGGATTTTTATATAGATCCCGCTGTTTATTCAATCATATATTCTACAAAATTAGGTAATAAAACAATGTCTGAAAGGTTCGATACTCTGAAAAGTCTAATTAATGCTCCATATCGTGATGTTGTCTTTTTCTTAACAATTCCTCCAGATAAGGCAATAGAACGTATTGAACATCGTATAGCTACAGAGAGAAAAAATCCTCAAGCAACAGAAAGAGAAAAATGGCGACATATGCATGAGGAACCTATAAGTTTACAAAAACTTCAATTAGAATATTTTTCTGCACTTGAAGAAATTAGAAAAAGACATCCCGTACAAATTTATCAAATGGATACAACAGATTTTCCACAACGACAAGTTGTGAGTTTTATTACTCAAATATTACTTGGACATCTCGAACAAAAAAATTCCGAAAAAGGAAAATGGCAAATAATTAATGGGCTACAAATATTTCAAATACCATTTTGTATAAATTCAAGAGTTACGATTTAGCCTTTGTTTACACATTTCACAAGCGATATATCTTTATAATTTCCGATTAAACTATATTTTAAGATTTAATTTTTTAATCTTTTGCTCTCTGGTCCAACTTTTAATTTCTAATTCTCTCTTAAACGCTGCTGATCTGGTTGGGTATTTTTCAATATGAATAATTCTTAATGGATCATGTTGCATTGTATAACGAGCACCTTTACCATTTTTATGATCAAGAAATCTTTTTGAGGGATTGTTAGAAATTCCGGTATATAAACTATTATCGCTGCACAAAAGAATATATACATCCCAGGATTTAGTTTTCATGTGACTATTTTAACCTTTTGATTTTATCTGCAGTTTTTGGATAAAAAATTATGTTAATAGAATAAATAGCAAAATAAATAATGCCAATAATCGTAGGATAAAAATACCTGTAAGTCAGGTATGGAATAATGATTAAACCAATATATGAAGCGAGTGCTGAAACGAATATCAAAATATCAATCAACTGTGTTTTCTTATGTTTAATAAATAATAAAAACGTTCCGTAAAAACCCAAAAACGTAATTATCAACCACCATCTGTGCCTTACCAGTTCATCAACTAATCCTACGTGTAATTTAATCAGTTCTCCCCATAAAAATCTTGCAGTTTCTATCAGTGAATAATTTTGATTGTTATATCCGAAATTGCTTTGTAAATAAATCCATGAGTCGTACAAACTGGGAAATTTAAAAACAGTATTAATTATAAAAAATATGATGGTAATAATAGATGAAGCAATAAAAAGTTTTTTATAAGTATTAAATTTTTCATTCTTTTGCTGGTATATTTTGTTTATAATAAATACCCCAACAACAATTAAAATCATCAAAACACTCTGCTCTCTTGCCAACAAAGACAATATCAAACTTATTACATAAACAATCAAGATTAAAGATTGAGGTTTAATAATGTATTTGATAATTAAATATATCTGCAACATCCAGAAAAAAGCTCCTATTGTATCTGTCAAAAAATAAGTTGACCAATCCAAATAAGGATAAAATCTCATAAACAATAAAGTTCCCAGAGTTGACCAAAATAAGTCAAATCGATATCGAAATAATAAGTAAGTGATCGCAATAACCCCTAAATAACTTACAAAAACCGGCAGTAAAAACGCTAAATAATCATTTCTAACAATAAAGTTTGTCAAAAGTGCCATAAATGGGTATAAAGGTCGGCGTACGTAACGGCTTAAAGAATATTGGTATTTATCAGCATTGAAAAACATATTTTTTTCAATATTACTTAATTTGTTAACATCTAATTTTTTCAGTATTTTGTCATGTGCCTCCCCGTAACTGTCACCCTGCATTTGATAGTAAATATGCTGATAAAAATAACTGTCTGACATATACGGTGATTTATGCCTCAACAGTAATATAAATTCCAAACTGGCAAGGAGTAGTAAAAAAATCAATGGAAAATATTTTAATACAGATTTACGAATCATAAGCAGATTATATCTTAATTATTAATTTATGTTTCTTATTGAGGCTAATTGTCAATTCTGCTATACTTACTTTCTAAGCGCGGGGTAGTGTAGAGTAGCACAGGAGGCTCATAATCTCCTAGACTGGGCGCGACTCCCAGCCCCGCAACCAAGGATTTACAAACAACTAGAACCTAAGAAATTAGAGCGCTGTAAGGCTCCATTGCAATATTAAACTATCGTAGATAAGTAAAAACATACCTATGTATACTCCATATTGACAGATTCTTATCTATGTTTTATACTACTAAACGTAGATATAAATAATTTTAACTACGATATATGAGAACAGGAAAGTACCTAAATCAGCTTCAAGGTGATATTCGGTATAAAGCGTTTATCCCAAATACTCTTCCTTTTAAAATAAGACATGAAGAAAAACTTCAAAGCCTCCTCTCGAAGGCTAATTTGGCATTAGGAAGATTGGATGGCGTTGCAGATATTCTACCAAATGTAGACTTCTTTATTTTTATGTATGAGAGTAAAGAAGCTACTATATCAAGTCAAATTGAAGGTACTCAAGCGACATTTATAGATGTTTTGAAAAAAGAAGCAAAATTAGAAGATGCAGAAATACATAAGGATGTTGACGAAGTTATTAACTATATTTCTGCCATGAAGTATGGTTTAGACCGATTAAAAGATTTTCCTCTTTCTTTGAGGTTACTTAAAGAAATTCATCAGAAACTTCTCTATGAAGTAAGGGGAGAAGGAAAAAATCCAGGAGAGTTTAGGACATCGCAAAATTGGATTGGCGGACCGACTATTGAGACGGCAACTTTTGTACCTCCCCCCGCTCACGAAGTAATAAATCTTATGGGAAATCTTGAAGAATACTTGCATAGATCAGGTCCAATTCCAGTGCTTATTAAAACAGGTCTCATGCATGCTCAATTTGAAACGATTCATCCATTTTTGGATGGAAATGGACGAGTAGGTAGACTCCTTATTACGTTTTACCTATGTCAACAACAATTGCTACAGAAACCTTTACTTTACCTATCAGACTATTTTAAAAGAAATCGCCAGACATACTACGATCGTCTAAATTTATTGCGGGAAAAAGATGATATTGAAGGATGGCTTGAATTTTTCCTTCAAGGCATTACTGAAACATCTGAAAGAGCAGTAGAAACAGCCAGAAAAATAATCAAACTACGTGAGCATGGTATTAAACAAATTACAAAACTTGGACGTTCTACAGAAAAAGGTATAACTCTTTATGATTACTTATTTAGAACTCCAATGATTCGGGTGAAAGACGTTGAACGAATATTTAATATCAAAAATCCAAATGCTTTAGTATTGGTATCAAAATTTGTAGATTTAGGAATACTCCGAGAACTTACTGGTTTTAAGAGAAACCGAGTATTTTCGTTTGCAGATTATATTACCTTATTTGAATAAACCAGGCTCTGATTTCCTCCAACCCCCGCAACCAATTTATTTGAAAAAATCATAAATCTTCCCTACCAATTCATCCTGCCGATAAAAAAACCAGGCATGATGATCATCAATTAATTCAATTTCTAAATTTTTCACTTTTTGCATCCGTTTATATGTTTCCCAAGGAATAAATTCATCATGAGTAGCAAATAATAACTTTGTGGATATAGACAATTTTTTCTTTGTGAAAGTATCATATCTGGTGGCTATTAAAATCTCGTTTAAGAATTGTTTAGGATGTCTAAATATATATTTACCGGCATCTTTACTCCATAACTTAAGTATTTGCAACCCACTTTTTAACCATAGATTTAACCAAATTAATTTTAAAAATGCTCCGAATAATTTAATCCGCAAATTTTTCATTCTCAGTGGTACGCATGTGGTTGAAATCAAAAAAAATTTACTTAATTTATGAGGATAGATTATGGCAAACTTTGAACCATAAATACCGCTTAAAGATATTCCGATCAAATGGACTTTTGGAATATTCAATTTTTCCATAAATTGGTTCAACTTTTCCACATAATCCTCAAGTTGATAAGCGTTTTGGGTATAAATTGAATGACCACGATATAAATCCGGAATCAATACATGAAAGTTATTACCTAACTTTTCGCCAAAAGATGCATAAGAAAAACTGGTTAAACAAAGACTGGGAAGAAGTATCAAAGACTCACCGCTTCCAAATTCTAAATAATGAATTTTCTCTTGGTCGGAAATCTGCAAATATTTATGCATAATTGTTAAATTTGTGCCAGAGGTGGGGATCGGACCCACGACCACAGCGTTATGAATGCTGTGCTCTACCACTGAGCTACCCTGGCTTAATATTTGATAATTTTACGAAAATTAACTTCAAAAGGCAACCAAATAGTCACTTCTTATCGCTTACTTGCCCTCCGTATCCGCCAACTGGCGGAGAAGGAGGGTCAATTAATAATCAGTTTCCACCACTTTTGCCAATTTGAAGGCTGCTTAATAGTTTCCTGCGTTACTTGCTGTTTATTATCAGTTTTGGGCAAAATCACCACCACTTCCCCTTCTTTTTGCAAATTCAGCTTTTCCCGGGCTTGTTTTTCAATAAAATCAGGACTTTCAACTTCTGCTAATTTTTTCTGCAAATCTTCATTTTCTTGCTGTTTTTTATTTAACAACGCTTGTTGTTCTGATACGATATTCCCCCGCTGCCAAAGAGTAACGATAGACCTAAACGTATTTACGATAATTATCAGGCTAATAATGCTTATTAAAATAGCTATAAGTCGCTTCATAATATATCTAAATTTTTCAATATATCAATAAATAATTCAAGTTATTTTGTTGCTGACGAGTTTATTAGTTGACAAAAGTGAATTTTACGTGATATTATAGGCCAAGTTATGGCCTCAAAAATTGATTTAGCGCAAGCTCACGCCCAATTCGTACAATATCTTGAATCTCGAAAACGTGCGCACGCCACCATTGTAGCATACAAAAAAGACATTGATCAGCTTCTGCAATTTTTACGTGATTTAGGTAAAAAAGAGGTAGCAGAAGTCACTAAAGAAGAAATTACGGCTTTTTTGACTAAGTTAAATAAAGACGGTTACACTCCAAAATCAATCTCCAGAAAAATCAATTCCATAAAAACTTTTTACAGGTTTTTACGCTCACAAAATTTTATCGAAGAAGACCCGGCTAAAAATATTTCTCATCCTAAATATGATGTCAAACCTCCCAGAATATTGTCTAAAATTGAATACCGGGCTTTAAGAGATGCCTGCCGTGAAGATGCCCGCATTTCATCAATTGTGGAACTATTTTTACAAACAGGCTTAAGAATTGGTGAATTGGCTAATTTAAACTTAAATGATATCAAAGTTGATCAAATATTTGTCAAAGCCCAGGAATCCCATAGTGAACGCACTATTCCACTTAACAAAGCTGCCAAAGTATCAGTTGATAAGTACTTAGAGGTTAGACCAAAAACCCAAAATGCGACCCTTTTTGTCACTAAAACCGGCAGACCATTGCTTATCAGAAATATCAGAACTGCAATTGATAGGTTTTTCAAACTTGCAGGTATTGAAAATGCTAAGGTCAATGATTTGCGTCATACTTTCATCACCCATCATTTAATGAGCGGTACGCCATTAACTGTAATTTCTAAATTAGTCGGACATAAAAGATTATCAACTACAGAAAAATACCTGGAATTTGTCAAGGGTAAAGTGGAAAAAAGTGTCAAACTCGAGGAATTATAAAATTTTTTCTTAACATCTTATCGTCTTATCCATCTTACTGTCTTCCCGTGTTACATCTTCCCGTCTTTCTTCATATACCGATCCACAATTAACGCT
>Ga0208375_1004068_pt1 | contig 11831 bp, 12 predicted proteins | sample RifOxyD1_FD_184038 | JGI IMG/M metagenome (GOLD analysis project Ga0208375, IMG submission 184038) | Soil microbial communities from Rifle, Colorado - Rifle Oxygen_injection D1 (SPAdes) | ecosystem: Environmental > Terrestrial > Deep subsurface > Rock core/Sediment | place: Rifle, Colorado... | reverse complement strand
ACCTGCGGCGCCACCCGCGACTGTTCCAGCTGCTCCGGCTGCTCCGGCCGCGCCGCCACCGGCCACGACCGAGACGTTGCCGCCGCCACCGGCAATGCCGGGAGGGGAGTAAGAAGACAATGGCCATGCGCATCGGGGAGATCCTCCTCAAGCACACTTCGCTCTCGGAAGTCCAGCTCGAAGAAGCGCTGCGCCTCCAGCAAAAAGAGGGCGGCCTCCTGGGCGAGATCCTCGTGCGCAAGAACATGATCATGCCCCACGAGATCATGCGCGCGCTGTGCATCCAGCTCGGCATGACCTTCGTAGAGGATCTCAAGTCCGGCGAGATCGACCCCATGCTCGTGACGGACATCCCGATCAACTACGCCAAAACCAAGGAAGTCCTTCCGATCGGCAAGGAGCAGACCACGCGCGGCGAAGTGCTTGTGGTGGCCGTGTCGGACCCGTTCAACGAATCGATTGTCGATGACCTGCAAGTACTGACCGGAAAACCGGTGAAAATAGTCGTAAGCACGAGCATGAGGATACAGGACGCGATCAACCGCGTTTACGAGCGCAATACGGCAAGCCTTGTCGAGCAGATCGAGGGCGAGTTCGACGACTACGACCTCGAGGGCCCGATCGACATCCTGGAGGCCACCGAGGATGACGCCCCGGTAATCAAATTCGTCAACTCCCTGCTCTTCCGCGCCGTAAAAGAAAAGGCCTCCGACATCCACATCGAACCGTTTGAAAAGGAATTCGTCGTGCGCTTCCGCATTGACGGCGTGCTGTACGACATCATACGCCAGCCCAAGCGCGCCCATGCCGCCATCTCCTCGCGCATCAAGGTCATGGGCGTCCTCGACATCGCCGAAAAACGCCTGCCGCAGGACGGGCGCATCAAGATCAAAATCGCGGGCAAGGATATCGACATCCGTCTTTCGACCGTGCCGACGATCTACGGCGAGAGGATCGTAATGCGCATCCTTGAGCAGTCGGGCACGATACTCGAACTCGAACAGCTCGGATTTCCGGAGCGGAGCCGCAACGTCATCGAAAAACTCGTGTTCCGCAAATACGGGATCATCCTCGTGACCGGCCCCACGGGCAGCGGCAAATCGACAACCCTCTCCGCCTGCCTCGTGAAACTCAACAACCCCGAGCGCAACATCCTCACCGTCGAAGACCCGATTGAATACCAGATACACGGCATAAACCAGGTGCAGGTCAACACGAAGATCGATCTCACGTTTGCGCGGGCCCTGAGGGCCTTTTTGCGTCAGAACCCGGACGTCATAATGGTGGGCGAAATACGCGACAAGGAAACCGCCGAAATCGCGATCAACGCATCGCTGACGGGCCATCTCGTGCTTTCGACGATCCACACCAATGACGCCTCCGGCGCCCCCACCCGCCTCATCGACATGGGCGTTGAACCGTTTTTGATCGCAAGCTCGCTGCTCGGAGTCGTGGCGCAACGGCTGATCCGGCGCGTGTGCACCAAATGCCGCGTGCCGCATACGATGACGGAATTTGAAATGAATGAAATGGGCCTGCAATCGCTCCCGCCCGACGGAACCATCTACAAGGCCGTCGGCTGCCCGAGCTGCGCCCAGAGCGGCTATTCGGGACGCACCGTGATCCACGAACTCATGCTGATCGACGACAATATCCGCAACCTGATCGTCAAGCAGGCGGATTCGAGCATAATCAAAAAAGCGGCGATGGAAGCCGGCATGATCACGCTTCGCGAGGATGGCGTGAGCAAAGTGCTGCAAGGACTGACTTCCGTCGATGAACTCATGCGCGCGACGCATGCGGAGGTTTGAAGATGGCGCCGGTATTCGACTTCAAAGCCCTTGATGCTTCCGGAAAATCCTCCCGCGGAATGGTCGAGGCCGAGAACCAGAAGGCGGCCAGGCTCAAGCTCAAGAAGCAGGGACTCATGATCGTGTCGATTTCGGAGAAAAACACCGCAAGACCGGATGCGGCAATGAGCATCCCGTTTTTGGCCGGTCGCGTGAGCGGACGCGAAATTTCGCTCATGACCCGCCAGATGGCCAGCCTCGTGAAATCCAACATTCCGCTCGTGGAGGCGCTTACCGCCATGGTTGACCAGTCCGACAAGCCGGCGCTCAAGATCGTGCTCGCGCAGGTGCGCCAGGACGTGAACGAAGGGTCGAGCCTTGCAAAAGCGATGACAAAGCATCCCAAGATCTTCGACAACATCTATGCAAACATGATCGAAGCCGGCGAAAGCTCCGGCACGCTCGGCCTCGTGCTCCTCCGGCTTGCCGACCTCAAGGAAGCGCAGATGCGGCTGCGCGGCAAGATCATCAGCGGCATGACGTATCCGGTGCTCATGATGTGCGTGTCTTTCGCGCTGATGCTCGCGATCTTCACGTTTGTGATTCCAAAACTCACAAAGGTTTTTGAGTCCATGAACAAGCCGATGCCCGCCGTCACAAGGATGATGATGATGATAAGCGACGTCATTGTCAGCTGGTGGTTTTTGTTCGTGGGCGCCGGGGCAATCGGAGCATGGATTTTTCATCGCTATACGAATTCAGCCGCCGGCAGGCCCAGATGGGACGCCACGAAGCTGCGGCTCCCGCTCTTCGGAACGCTGATACGCATGATCGCCATCACGCGTTTTGCCTCCACGATGGCCACGCTGCTCGGCTCGGGCGTGCCGATCCTTACCGCCATGAACATCGCCAAAAATCTTGTAGGCAGCGCGCCGATAGCCAGGGCCATCGCAAACGCGCGCGAAAACATCACCGAAGGCCAGTCGATAGCCGAGCCCCTCAAGCGCAGCGGCGAGTTTCCGCCGATGGTCCTGCACATGATCGCGATCGGCGAGAAGACCGGCGAGCTGCCGGCCATGCTCAAGAATGTTTCGGAAACCTACGAGGACCAGGTCAATTCGCGCATCGACACGATGACCTCCCTCATCGAGCCGGCGCTCATCATATTCATGGGCTTTGGCGTGGTTGGCGTGGTATTGAGTGTATTCATCCCCCTGATGGATCTGAGCAATTTGAGCCGTTAGGGACAACATAGAAACGAAGGAGGCTGTCATGCCGGAAAACAGGGTAAACAGGGACAACAACGCAATTGCCATGAACCAGCGCGGCTTCACGCTGCTCGAAATGATGATTGTCGTGGCGGTGATTGCCCTGATCATGGGACTCGTGGGAACGAACGTCATGAGCCGCTTCCAGAAGGCCAAGTACGAATCCACCAAGCTCCAGATGAAACAGCTCGGTGTGGTGCTCGACAACTTCAAGCTCGATTGCGGTTTCTACCCCACGCAGGACCAGGGTCTTGACGCCCTTATCAAAAAACCGGGCGGCCGTGAATGCAAGAACTACGATCCGTCAGGATATTTCAGGGAAAACAAGGTTCCGAACGACGGATTCGGAAATCCTTTCATCTACGAATCAGACGGCAACAAATTTGTTTTGAAATCACTCGGAAACGACGCCAAAGAGGGGGGCAGCGGGCTTGACAAGGATATTAAATCGGACGAACTCGACTAGAGACCGTGAAAAGGGGTTTTCGCTTCTCGAAGTTCTCGTCGTGGTGGCGATCATCGCCCTGATAGGCGCGTTTGCCATCCCGAACCTGTCGAGCTACATGAAAATCTCCCTCGGCTCCGCCGCAAGGGAGATGTCCTCAACCATAAAAGAAACCTACAATGCCTCCGTACTCACGGGCCGGGTCTACCGCCTGGCATATGACTTCAAGAGCAACTCCTACTGGGTCGAAGCCGGTTCGTCCGGCTCGCTCCTTGACACCAAGGAAACCATCGAACGCGACGAACGCCGCAGCCGCTTCAGCAGCAAAGAGGACAAACCCGCCCCGAAAAGCGATTTCGCGCCGGATAAAAGCATCACTCGCGGCAAAACAGCCCTGCCAAGAGGCGTGGTATTCGAGGATATCCTGACCGAGCAGAGCCCCGACCCGGTTACCGAAGGAACCGTCTATACCCATTTTTTCCCGCACGGGATCTCGGAACAGACCGTGATCCACCTCAAGGACACCTCCGAGCATCACGCCACGCTTGCAATCTCCCCCGTCATCGGCCGCACGCGCGTCATAGACCGGTATGTGCGCAAGCCGGCCCCCGGAAGCGACGAGGACGAAAGCCGATGAAAACCTTCCGCCCTGGCGCGGGCTTCACGCTGCTGGAGACCGTGATCGCGCTGGCCATAATGACCGTCGCATTCTCGGCAATACTCATGGTCGAATCGGCAAGCCTTTCCACGGCCGAAAAGGCCCGCCGCATGAACACGGTATCGATGCTTGCAAAAAATCTGATGGCCGAAACCGAGCTCAAGATGGAAGGAAAGAAATTCAACGAACTCAAGGAGGAGGAAGCCGGCGAGTTCAAGGCCCCCTTCGAGGAATATACCTGGAAAAGGAAGATCAAGGAGATAAAATTTCCGAATCTCGGCGTGGGCGGCAGCGGAAAAAGCGGGGAAGGCGATGACGCTGGCGGCATGAACGCCGCAGCCGAAAAACTTGCAAAACTCATGGCGACCAATCTTTCAAAGGCCGTGCGCGAGGTCACGGTATCGGTGGTCTGGAAAAAAGGCGGCGGAGAACAGAGCTTTTCCGTATCAACATACTGGGTGAACCTGAACCATGAATTCCAACTCACGGAATAACAAGGGCTGCGCAGCAGTCACCGCAGGGGGCTTCACGCTGCTGGAGGTGATCATCGCGCTGGCGGTGCTCGCGATCATCAGCGTCGGCATCTACCAGGCCATAGGCCAGACCTACCGCATGCGGGACCTGATCCTGGGTGAAGGGGATTTTTTCAACAGCATCCGGCTCTCGATGGGCATCGTCGAGCGGGACATCGCATCCATATATACTCCCGACATGATGCGGCCCGAGGAGGACACCGCCAAGCCCGCCGACCCGAAGGACATGGCCGCCATAATGGAAACCGAGACCACGCAATACTGGTCCGGCGCGGCCGACAAGCTTGGAATACGCAACTCCCGCTTTGTCGGAACCGAAACCACGATGACCTTCATCTCGGCCTCGCACATCCGCATATACAAAGAGGCGCCGGAGTCCGAACTCGCGCAGATCTCTTACGAACTCAAGCGCGATTCGTTCGACACCGAAAACGGCACGAGCATCCTGGTGAAGCGCGAATCGCCGAACGTGTACGAGGACGACGACCGCAAGGACAAGCTGCAGCGCACCTACCCGCTTCTTCCCGGCCTGAAAAAATTCAGCATCCGGTACTACCACAAGGCCCTGGACCGCTGGGAGCAGCGCTGGGACACCGAAAAGGAGGAATTCAAGAACATCTTCCCGGACATGATCGAGATCAGCGTCGAGGTGGTGGGGCCGTCACGACTGCGCTTCGACGGCGTCTATAAATTCAGACCGGAGGTGCCCATTGCCGGACTCGAACCAAGCACCTGAAAAAAACCGGAGCCCCGGCATCGCGCTTTTCATGGTGATCTCGGCCATGGCGGTATTGTCCGTGCTGGTAACGGAATTCACCTACGTAACGCAGGTAAACCAGCGCATGGCCTACGACGGCGCCGACCAGGTCAAGGCCCTTTACCTCGCAAAAAGCGGAGTCAAGATCTCACTGCTGAGAATCAAGATGTACCAGCAGATAAACACCTTCCTCGGGGCGGACAAGACGGGCATTGCCGGCTCGATCCCGCGCAAACTGGTCGAAAAAGTCTGGAGCTTCCCGTTCCTCTTCCCGATCCCGGCGGGCCTGCCGGGGATTTCGGCGTCCGACAACGACGCCATAAAAAAATTCACAGCCGATTCGGGCTTCGACGGCTCTTTCATGTCGGTGATCGAATCGGAGTCGTCAAAGTACAATCTCAATTCCATTTTGCAGCAGTTCGCGCCGCAATCGGCAACCGGGCCGACCGGTACCTCCGGGCCGACCGGTACCTCCGGGCCGACCGGTTCCACCGCTCCAACCGGCTCCACCGCTCCGACCGGATTCAACGCCGAAAGCGCCCGAAAAAGCCTTTCGGACTACCTTTTCCAGATCTACAACGACAAGACCGAAAATGACCGCGATTTTGCCGAAAACTACCGGGATCTCAGATTTGACGAGCTCATGGACGCCATCTATGAATGGGCGGACCGGAGCTACCAGCCGCGCTCCCGCGACGACCGCCATCCGGTGACGCCAAAGCGCGCGCCATTTTATTCCCTCTCCGAACTGCACATGATCCGGCACATGGACGATACGCTTTACGACCTGCTGGCCCCGGCGCTCACGGTAAGCTCCACGCCGGGCATCAACGTCAACAAAATGGATGAAAAAACCCTCAAAGCCCTCGTCCCCGGCATCGTGAAAGAGGAAGTGGCCGAATTTTTCAAGTATCGGGACACGGAAGAAAAAGACAACTCCTTCAAAAACGAGGACGGGTTTTTCAATTACCTGAGGGACCACATAAGCATCTTCAGAAGGGACGACAAGGAAATCGCCAGATACAAGGAAGACCTGCAAAAGCGCAACATCAGAATCATCATCGACGAGACGATATTCCGCATCAGCGTACAGGCGCAGGTGAACAAGGCGTCACGGCGCATCCAGGCCTGGGCCACGCTCAAAACCAAAAAGGACACCAAGGAGAAGACCTCGCCGCCTGCGCCTTTGCAGGCCCCCTGGCTTCCGCCTGCCGGACCCGCAAACGCAAAACCGGACCGCTGGAAATCAGGTTTGAAGATAAACAACATGAGGATATTCTAAGGGGGAACGATGAGACTGCTTGGACTGGATCAGGGCACTACAGGAATAAAGGCGGTCGAGGTTGACAGCGCCTTCGGGCGCTATGAGATCCACGACTACCATGAAATAAAAACCCCGCCGGGCACCACGCATGAGGAGATGTGCCAGGCAGTAAAGCGTTTTATCGACGGGCTGCAGAAAAAACCCGACCGGATCTCGGTCTGCGTCAGAACGGGGCATGCCACGTTCCGCAACCTCCAGATTCCTTCGCGGGACAAGAAAACGATACAGGCAAGCGTGGGGTTCGAGCTTGACGACGACCTGCCCTTCCCTCTTGAACAGGCCGCCTATGACCACTCAATACTCTCGCAAACCGGCCCGTCAACGCATCTTCACGTTTCGGCAACGCTGATTAAAAAGATTGAAGAGTACATCGCCAGCTGGTCCGCGCTCGGCATTGATCCCGACATCATCACCACCGAGGCGTGGGCCTGCAGAACGCTCGTCAACAGGATCATGGGCCCGGCGGCGCAGGAACAGCCGATCGTGCTTGTCATGACCGGACACGAGCATACAATGCTCTATGTGCACTGGCGCGGCGTGCCCGTTGCCGCCCGTGAAATCGCCTGGGGCGGGCGCGAGCTCACCTCGGCGATCAGCAGGCGCTACGGCCTGCCGCTCGACCAGGCCGAAAAAATGAAAATCGAGCACGGCTTCGTGATCCCGCAATCCGCGCGTGAAGCGGCGACGCCGGAGCAGGTGGATTTTTCGTCAACCCTGCTCGCTCCGGTGCAGGAGCTGTGCGGCGAGATGCGCAAGATTCTTCTCATCTGCAAAAACGCCACTGGCGCATCGCCGTCAGCCATCTACCTCGGCGGCGGCTCCTCCCTGCTGCACGGACTGGCCGGGACGCTCGAAGAGGAGATGCACATCCCGGTGCATGCACTCGGCGCCTTGAGCGCCATAACACCATCCGGCATAACCTATTCCGAACATTCCAACGCCACCTTTGCGCTTGCCGCCGCTCTTGCGCTCAGCATGGTCAAAAGCCCCGACCGCTCTACGCTGATCAACCTCCGCAAGGGCTCGCTGGCAAAACAGGGGCGCTCGCAGGAACTCTCGCTGGCGACCCTCCGCCGTCCGCTCCTGGCAAGCGGCGCCGTCACCGCCAGCATCGTGGTGAGCATGATTGTCCAGCTTGCCGCCTACAAGACAAAACTCACTGACATGGATGTAAAGCTGGAAAGGGACATCAGGACGTTTTTCGGACAGGTTTCGCAGAGCGCGATGCGCACCTACATCGCGAGCACCTCGACATTGCGCAAATCCATAGACAAGGAACTCACCAAGCAGCGGGAGATGAGCCGGTTTCTTACACCCAATCCACGCTCCCCTCTCAGTTTTCTGGCAAATCTTTCTTCGTCCGTTCCTGACGACATCGTGGTTGACCTGACGCAGTTCCAGATAGGTTCATCCGCCGCGGGAGCCTATTCCAAGGATGCGCCGGCAAACGCCTCGCTCACCTTTTTGGTGACAAACCCCCAGCTTGCCGAAAAGCTGGCCGTCGTGCTGGGCGATAAGATCGGCGATATCCAGAGATCAAAAACCGAGGAGGCACAGGCCCCCGACGGAAGCGGCAAGCGCTGGAAGGTGACTTTCAGCGGAAAGCCGAAGGAGGAATCCTATGGCAATTGATGCCGTGGCAAGCAGGGTGCTTGGCAGGATCTATGACAAGCTTTATGACCAGGCATGGTTTCAGAAGCTCAAAACAAAATGGGAGGAACTCGACACCCAGAGCCGCATGTATCTTTCAATGGCCGGCGTTGCGGCAGGGGTGTTTGCGGTTATCATCGTGCTTCTCAGCCTGATGCTGACTGCGCGTTCGCTCAAAAAGGAGCTTGCCGAAAAAAACGACCTCCTGACCATGATCCAGTCCGCAAGCGACGAAATGCGGCGTCTCAAGGAGATAGCCCCCGCCGCCCAGGGCGGCCATCCGGGCAGCCAGGACACGGCGCCCTGGGCCGGGTATTTTGAACTCCTGGCGGCGGGCGCCGGGATCGAGAAAACCTCACTGACCGCAAACAATGAAAAAATCCTTGCCGCAACCGAACAGGCAAAAGAAACACAGTATGATCTTGTCCTGAAACATGTCGGAATCAAACAGGTGGTGAAACTTGCGTTCAGTCTCGAAAACGGCGCAAAACCCGTCAAGCTCCGGAATCTCACCATTGACACCAAGAGCGATCCCGCCGGCTTCATGGACGCAACTCTTTCGGTGTCCGCGTTCAACATCAAGCAGGTGCCATGAACATGGAACAGACCGCTGAAACCGTGGAAGGGAACAAACCGCGCCGGTTCTTCAAGAAAGCCGGCTGGGCCGTGTTTGCGGCGGCTTGCCTGCTGTTTTTTACGCTGCTCAAGCTGCCGGAGGAGAAGATAAAGAATTTCATCCTCGGCACCGTGAATGCCCGGCTTGCGCCGCAAGGAATGTCCGTCTCGTCCGAAAAAACCTCTGTTTCGATCATTACGGGCATCTCCTTCACCATGGAAAAAGCGGTCATCAGCCTCCCGCCCCCCGCGCAACCGGTGCTGCTTGACGAAATCGAGATTTCCCCTTCGCTTCTTTCGCTCCTTACCGGCCGCCTGGGCGGCAAGGTCTGGATCAAAAACGGGGGCGGCAGGATGAAGGCGTCGGTTTCCGTCAAGGGCGGACTGGTTGACGCATCCTTTTCGTTCAAGGATTTTGACGCCGGAAAGCTGGGGATAGTGCAATCACTCGCGGGGCTCAAGGCCGGCGCCGAGCTGACCGGCAAGGGATTTTTTGAGGGCGATCCGTCCGCGCCCTCCGGAATCACCGCCTCGCTTGACGCAAAAATCATGCGCATTACGATCGACCAGCAGACGTTCTACGGTTTTTCGGTTCCGCAGCTCGGCATCTCCGCGATTGAGGCCGTAATCTCGGCCGGCGGCGGCAGGGCGGTGATCAAAACGCTCACGGCCGGCAAGCCCGGCGCTGACGACGACCTCACGGCAAAAGTCACCGGGGAGGTTTCTCTTGGCAAGCAATGGTCCACCAGTACGCTGAAGCTGAAGACGCGCTTTTCGCTTTCACAGAAGATCCTCAAGGCCTTCATCCTGATAGATGCCCTGCTTGCCGCCGGCAAGCAGTCCGACGGAGGTTATGCCTTTGACATCAACGGACCCTTCTATGCGCCCGTGCCGGTGCCGGTAAAATGAATATGTACTACGATTCATTTTTCCCCGATTCCACGCTCGAGCAGTTTCTTGAGAGGGCCCTCGCGGGCGCGCCTGTAAAACTGGCTGAGGCCATCCGCTACAGCGTGCTCGCGCCCGGCAAACGCATTCGCCCGCGCCTAGCCATGAACTCGGGCCGCATGGTGGGAATCGCGCGCGAAGCCGCCGCCGCGGCCGCGACCGCCATCGAGCTGGTACACTGCTACACCCTCATCCACGACGACCTTCCATGCCTGGACAACGACGACTTCCGCCGCGGGCGGCCGTCAAACCACAAGCAGTTCGGCGAAGCGACCGCCCTGCTTGCCGGAGACGCGCTCACCGCGCTTGCGTTCGAAGCCCTTCTCACGGCGGCGCCGCATGTCACCGCCCCGCAATGCCTCACGCGTGCCACCGCAAGACTCGCCTGGGCCATGGGCCCGCGCGGCGTGGTGGGCGGACAGGCCGCCGAGCTGGCGCTCTCGCCCCGCTCGACAATTGACGAACTGCGCACGATGTTCGCCGGCAAAACCGGCGCGCTTTTCAAGGCTTCGCTGCTCCTGCCGGCTGACCTTGCAGACCTCCCTCCCGGCCCCCAACTTGCCTCTCTTGAACGCTTTGCCGCAGAACTCGGTTTTGCCTTCCAGGTCGCCGACGATCTTGAGGACGGCGAAAAGGACCGGACGCATCTCAACATCCTTCACCATCTCCCCGCCCACGACGCCCGCATGCTTGCCATCGAACAACTCGGCCACGCAAAACAGGAGCTGTTTTCTGCGTGGGGCAATGACGGAGGCCCGCTTGCCTCGATCGCGGGCGAAGTAACCAGCCGCTTGTCGGGTGAAACATGAAACGCCGGAAAAAAATGCTCTGGGTGACCGATCCATGGTCTACTCTTGATCATCCGCGCGAGACCACGCTCCGGCTCATGGAAGAAGGCCTGCGTCTCAAAATACCGCAGTACTGGTGTGACGTGAAAACAGTCCGCATGGAACGCTCCCGGGTGCTTCTTGATGCGGCACGCCTCACCAAAGTCGATCCTGGGCGTGCGACAGGCGGATTTGTCTTCGCGCCATTGCGCACGACAGGCCCGGAAGAATTCGACCAGATCCATTACCGGCCCGATCCGCCGGTTGATCACGCCTATCTGCATCCGCTCCAGCTGCTCTGGCTGGGCGCCGGCAGAAAACTGGTCAACTGCGCCGAATCCATTTTTGCCCTCAACGAAAAACACGCTCTTATGACCGAAGCGGGCCTCATGCCTGATGGCATTGTCTCTTCACAGCAGGAAAGACTCATGGGTTTTTTGCGCAAAAAACTCCGGGCCGTCCTGAAACCCCTCCACCTTGCGCAAAGCAGGGGCGTAAAACTGCTTGAATATTCCACGGCCGAAGCGGCGGAGCTTCTGCGCGCTGCAACCGCCGACTGGAGCCAGCCGGTGATCCTCCAGGAATATCTTCCGGAAATCCAGCATGGCGAGAAACGCCTCTGGTATGTCGACGGCCGCGTCGTCTCGATCGTGCTGAAAAAACCGCTGGCCGGGGATTTCAGGGTCAACATTGACGGCGGATCGGAACTCAAACCGGCCGCACTCACCAGACAGGAAAAATCCGTGGCACGCCGTACGGGCGCATTCCTCCGCAAACACCGCATCCGCCTGTGCGCCGTCGACCTGATCGGCGGGAAAGTCACCGACTTCAATCATACCAGCCCGGGGCTTGTCGTGCAGATGGAGCAGACAAACGGCAATAACATTGCTGAAACTATAATGAAATGCTTAGACAGTTAAAGCCGTCCCCCCAGCCTGTGCATGATCGCAATTCGTCATAGGGCAAGATAGCTGATCTGGCTCGCAAATTGCTCTTATGCCGACTGATGAAGCTGG
>Ga0208375_1004065_pt1 | contig 11841 bp, 11 predicted proteins | sample RifOxyD1_FD_184038 | JGI IMG/M metagenome (GOLD analysis project Ga0208375, IMG submission 184038) | Soil microbial communities from Rifle, Colorado - Rifle Oxygen_injection D1 (SPAdes) | ecosystem: Environmental > Terrestrial > Deep subsurface > Rock core/Sediment | place: Rifle, Colorado... | reverse complement strand
CAGAAAATCACAAAAACTCACAGCGGCTCACCGATTTGGGTCCAGTTTTGGGTCCCCTCACCTTACGGGGCCGAAAACACCGTGTCAGTTTCGTGGTCTCGAAATCTACCAACTGAGTAGGCGCACGTTGTAGCGCTTTGGACGATTTTCGAGATTCGTTGTCTACGAACTGAGTAACCCGAATCCGTCCCTTTGCCCAGGCTCAATAACCAGCGCCAGGTCCCCTCGGGGCTTGGCCGAAAATGCAAAGGAGATTGGCATGCAACGAAGTCAGCAAAAACGAATTACCAAAGAAGCAATGGTCCTCCGGTACATGAGGCAGAGCCGGAACATCTCATTGAACCAAGCAGGCCACCTCGTCGGCATTTCCGGTTCGGCCATTTCACATATTGAACAGGGCCGAATGGATATCTCGCGAGCGCGAATCACGACTTTGCTTCAGGCGTACCGGTTCACTGCGGAAGAGTATCTGGAATTCTTTGACGGCAGGCCTATCCCAGTGAGCCTGCGGGATGAGTGCATTGCGATTTTGAAAGGCTTGGATGACGCCAAGCTTCAAGCGGTACATTCCCTATTAGTGAACCTTGCCCCTCCCGGAACGGCACGACACTTAGGCGTACCTGGGCACCAGCGAAGCCACCATAGTTAACGAAAGAAGAAGAATGCTGCCCTCCGAAGAAGCACTCCAGCTCTTTCGGAGGGCAATTTGAGAAGTACGCTCCGGCCATGGTTGCTGGAATCCGACCAATTGGTTACAAGGATGCGTATGCACTCCCGAATCGCTGCAGTCGTACTAGCCTCAGCCGCCATCACAGCCTGCGCAACAGGTTCCCGCTCAACCGCAGCCCCATCGATAGAAATTACAACTGGATTCCAGGAGATCTATGCCGTGTATAGCCAGCCCGGCTTGGTGCGCGGCGCGAAATCATCCAGAAGTAGTATTATGCTAACGCGGCTTAAGCTTACGAATACATCTCAGCACGAGCAGCGAATCCGAAGCTGCCAGATTTCATTCTTCGGGAATAAGACCCTCTTCCAAACCGGCTTCTTGAATGAAGAGACTCTCAAGAGAGAAACTGCCGCAGCCAAACAGTACATCTCCAATATTAATTTTCAGACGCTGATCAAGGGTGACGGGTTCTATGACTCCGCTCAGGTAATCGACACGTTAAGCCTTGCACCTGGTCAGTCGTTTATGATCTTTCGTCAGTATTTTGACCTGACCGCTCAAGAGCCGGTGGATCGTCTTCGAATCTCATGTGACACAGACACGACCTCTGCGGTCACCGACATTCCCATCGTTCAATACTCAAACAAGAATCACTATCGTTTCCCCCTAAATGGCGACTTCCTACTCATCGGAAACGTCTATGATGTTTGGGGCCATCGATCCAAACCCTGGGAGGAATTCGGACTGGACGCAGTGGCACTGGGTCCAAACCAGCGAGTCTACAATAAGACGATCACCCGAAATCGAGACCACTATGTATTTGGCAGAGAAGTGATCGCACCGGCCGACGGAACAGTGGTAAAAGTTTACGATGGACTCGAAGACAATCCCGTCCCCTGTGATCGCGCCAAGATCGACGAACATATCGCAAAGGTGGGCAAGAGCTTTCCGTTATTTCAGCGCCTAAGCGGAAACCAAGTTGTGATCGAGCACCCCAATGGAGAATTCTCACATCTCGTACACCTAAAGACTCACTCGATTTTAGTAAAGGTGGGCGATGCCGTTCGCCAAGGCCAAACCATCGGTAAGGTCGGCAATTCCGGCGATGGCTCAAATGGGCCGCACCTCCATTATCATCTCTCCAACGGACCGGACGCATTGAAAGCACGGAGCCTTCCAGTAAAATTCGACAACGTGGAAAATTCGTACTTCAGTACCCTATTCATGGACAAGCAAGGTATCCCAAAGGACATCCGGCATGTTTTTGACCAAAGCGGCGGGCTGCTGGTGCATGCGCAATAATCCACGCCGCATTTACGATAGTAAGCAGAAGAGGGTCGAAGAATGACCGCCGCATCGCTCGACGCCTCACTACCCTGCGGCTCAATGTGGAGAATCCGAGGCGTTGATCTGCACGTCCGTCCGATCGGACCGCAAGACGCCCCTGCGCTCCTTATCGTCCACGGCGGCCCTGGAGCGAACCATAAGAAACTTCTACCTCTCAGCGTCTTCAGCTCCAAATTCCGCGTGGTTTTCTACGATCAGCGCGGCACCGGGGACTCGGCGCGCCTCCATGTTGATCCCAAATCTCCAGAGACATTGAAAAAGCTCAGTCTGGAAGAAAACGTTCTCGATATCGACGCTCTCCGACAAGCATTAGGGCAGGAAACGATGTCCGTTCTTGGTCACTCCTGGGGCGGTGCGCTCGCGACGTTCTACGCCGCCGAGTTTCCGCAACACGTCAATAGACTGATCGTCTCATCAGGCGGTCCCGAAGACCTGAACCTATGGGAAGAGAAAGAGCGCAATCACTCCAAGAAACGAACCCCCGAGGAAAATGAACTACTCCAGCAAAAGGCAAAACAGCTCGAAGCTGCCGTTAAGGACGGAGCCGACCACACCATTTTGGATCGCCTGTTCGCCGAAGCAATCCGCATTGCATACCCTTCCCTCTATTTTCGAAGACCCGAGCGTATCCCCGAATTGGGTCGCATGGGCTTTTGGGCAAACGCTGTAGTTGGTCAATACTGTGAAACGTTCGATCGAAATGAATTTGCCGAGAAACTGCGGCAAATCACCTGTCCCTCGCTCCTTCTCTGGGGACGGCATGAGCCGTCTCCGCAGGAGCGACTAATCTATCTCGAAAGACATCTCCCGAACGCAAGGCTGGTCGTATTCGAGAACAGCGGGCACAACGCCATCGAAGAAGAACCAGAACGATTCTTCCAAGTGATTTCCGACTTTCTCCTGCAATAAGTTACTGCCGCTGGCAAACGTCTGACTCGAACACCTGCTGCAATTCAGTTCCTAATCCAAAATCTAAAAACGCTTTGACAAGGGCCACGTCGCAAGCGTTTCGCTCGCCAATAACGCCATGCCCGGCGAATGGTATTTCATAGGATCTTGAATTACCGACGAACCGACTCATTGGATTCGCGTTATAGCTGGCGCAAGAAATTCCGTCCCACTGCCCAGTGATCATAAGAGTCGCGGTCTTGAAAGTCGCATAATCTCGCGAATTGTATTTTCGAGCACGAAGGCTCCGCTCCTTGAAGGGGGCACACACCTTTGTCACAAACTCTCCCTCCTCAGTTGGAGGTATCATCTCGGGGATATTGAAATCCAACTCTTCACGGCAATAGATGTACTTGAACGCCTGGCTCTCAAAAATTGCCTTATTCGTGGATTTGTAAGCGCTCGCCACGGCATCGAACCCCTTGTACTCACCATGGTTCAACTGCACGATCAGTTTTGGCCACACGATCGTTTGAACATAACTGTAGCCAACGTTTTCTACGAGATGACGGAACTCCCCAGGCGTTATTCGAAGTTTGCCCGCGTCGAGTTTCGCTTTTAGTTCCTTCCAATCTTCAGCAATTTCTGGGTGTGCATCGAGAATCAGCTGGAAATTTCTGTCGAATGCAGTGTGGTTGGCGTATTGATTGTCAGCTTGCGGACCTTCCAAAATCAAGCGATCCACGGATGATTCGTGCCTCGACGTATAAACCATTCCAAGGGCTGTTCCGAAGGACGCGCCGAATACCGATATCTTTCCGTTCTCGCCGACAAGATGCTTCTTCAAGTGCTCGATATCTTCAGCGCTTGCCAAAATCGTCGTGAACTCAACTTCCGCAGCAGCAGGCAAAAGACTGCACCCAGTCCCCCTTGGATCGAGCGTCACGATATTAAATTGCTCGCCAAGTTGACTGAAGCAAAAAGACTCGCCACAGCTATCGTATGCATCACCTGCTTGGCCCGGCCCTCCGGGCAGCAAAAGCAAAGTGCGTTTGTCTTTGGAAAATCCGTTTTGAAGTTTGTAATGAAGGCGAAAGGTGCCTTGTGAAAAGTTTCTAAAGTCGATGGGCGTTACCAGATACTTGTGTTCAGGCCCTTCGCTCGGGCATTCTGCCGCAACTGTACGGTATCCTCCACCCCGGTATTTTTTGAGGACCGACGAGAATGATTGATCGAAATTTGAGACGTCGCGTTTCTCAGTCGTGGCACACGCAGCCATCGCGAACACCATGAAAGCCGCAATCAATATTCTGAGTCCCACTTCGCGCCCTCCATCCAAAAGCATACAGTAAGGGACGCTATTTCAAAACAGCCCGGTGTCACGCGGTCTTCAGTCATTACGCAGCACGTCATTCCAATGTGTTCGTACCCTGCCTTGCTTTGCTTTTTCATGAGATTGCGGCATTACTCAGTAGATGAACGTCCGCATTGAAAAACCACATATAGCCCTGCTCCCCAGTTTCCTGGAGTTCGGCGCCGAAATGGCTGCCAGAGGTGAAACACTGTGGGACGGTTATTATCCCAAAGATGGCGAATCCAAAGAGGCCTTTATTGAACGGCAGATCCGCCGCGCAATCAATCCGGAACCGCCACTCGTACCAGAGACTGTTTACTGGGCTGTAACGGACGACCAGGTTGTCGGTCGGATTTCCCTGCGTCACTGCATTGAGGGTCGGCTTCTGATCATGGGTGGACACATCGGCTATGAAGTGCGGCCTTCCTACCGCAGGCACGGGATTGCGCGCGAAATACTGCGGCAGGTGCTGCTGACTCCACGGGCGATTGAAATTGGACGTCTACTGTTGACATGCTCTCCCGACAATGTCGCTTCGAATAAAACCATTCTTGCAAATGGTGGAAAATTAACCGAAACGGTCTACGTCAATTCTGAGTACGGACACAAAAATCATTACTGGATCGACCTAACAAGTACGATGCAGACTTAGGCTCGTCCAGCCGCCAATCGAGCGCTTCACAAGCGACTCGATCCAGCCGCATCCGGATTGTTCTTCAGGTTAAAGTTCGCATCGCCACAATCGCAGCGCAAGATTTCCGCCGGTCCTTTCATCGGGCTGACGTAAAAATAGCAGTCGCAGCCAGCACACTTAAAGCATGAGAGCAAGTCCTTGAACGAGTCGACCACAGGCTGAAAGTCCTGTTTCTGAAGTTGAGCCCACTGATTGTAATGGACTGTCTTATTGATCGCCCACTGCTCGACTTGAGACTGTTCGAGCTTTCTCTTGAAATTATCGTGCATCCCACGGATGCGCTCAAACTGTGTGGTTTGCTTCCACGACTGAGCAGCTTCTTTCGCTCTGGTAAAATAAAAGCCGAGTCTGCTTGTCACGGCGGGAAGAAGATCACCCAGTTCATATCCGCTGCTGCGATATTCTACCGTTACCCTCAATTTGTCTGACAGCTCATGAGCAATGTACTCCAGATAGCGCCGTAGACTGTGTGAAGCACTGGGCACATTCCCTTGATCGAGGTCGTCCGCAATTTCACTCCAAACTTCCTTCTGGTCCCAAACCATCGGGCCATCATCAACCGTCCATTTTCTGAAACGTACCACCGCCTTGTTCGTCACGAGTTTGGACGTGATCATGTGCTGAAGCCAAACCTCTTCGTGTGTCGTAATCAAAAACTGAGTGGTCGAGAATTCCGTTTTCAGAAGTTTGCAAACCTCTTTCCGGTGTCCGGCATCCACCGAGGTCAGCACGTCATCGAGAACAGCGAACGTGAACTCATTACCAAGGACCCGCTTCATCAGAGCAAGGTAAAGGCAAAGCCCCATGCCGTCCTGATGTCCTTCACTGTGATAAGCAGCAGGATGCTGAAAACCTCGACCGTAGAAGTCTACCTCAAACCCAAGCTTGCCGGTAGACGGGGAAAGGCGGCCCTTGAAGTTAGCCTCGTCGTCTTGATTGATGATTTGATAATAACGCGTGAAGTCCTTCTGAACTTCTTCGTAGATCGTGCCGAGCACGCCATTGCTTGCGGCGCCGTAATGAACCACAGCTTGCGCTGCAAGATCTGCCCGGTCTTTCCACATCTTATGTTGACGGAGTGCCTTTCTATAAACTTCGAGTCGTTCTTGCGCGAGCACCAGGTAGTCGCGAGCTTCGTCTTCTTTGGAGGCATCAGGCAGAGCATCACATTTCTCTTTGAGGCTCCTGATAATACCGGTTGTATCAGCGGAAACCTGACGCCAACCTCCGGCCAGCAGTTTTTGGTTTGACACGATATTATCGAGCGAAGTGAGCGTCGCTTCCAACGACCGGAGACTGGTCTCCCATTTTGCAAGAGCCGCTGCGTCCTCCTTTGCATCCAATTGCTTTGAGTAGCCCGCCGCAGCCCGAACCAATTCGGCCAACGCTAAACTGGCATCACAAATCACCAACACTTTTGAATCCAGCTCAGTTTTTAATTTTTCAGTGGTCACCGCTTCGGCTAGCTTCTGTTTGAGACGATCTCGAAGCTCCGCTGCGTCCCACTCCACCTCACATAGCGGACATTCGTCCTCCGAGATCAAATCCAGTCCACTCTTGAGAAAAGATCTCTGCTTCAGATTTCTCAACATGGCAGGATGGGCTTGGAGCTCGGCGTAGATTTCGGAAATGCGCTGGACGGCAGACAAAATCGCTTCTGGCTCTGGGGTCTCAATGGCGTTCTTGATGTTGGCGAGATCAACCAGAGCCACAGACTTAACAACTTTGCTCTTTGGAACACCTGCGCCGCTTGCCAGGCCGTCCTTGAGCGAAGTGTCCTTATTCATATCAACGAGAGGAATGAGGTTTAATGTCTTGCGCCGTTCATTGACGCTTTCCAGAATTAGGTCAGTTTTAAGCTCTTCGATGCCCAACGCTTCGAGAAGTCGACCCTTTGCGCGCTGGGTCTCCAGATCTTGCTTTTTTGTCTCGCTCTTACAACTGTTCGAAATGGACTGAAAAGACGCTCGAACTCGATCTACTTCGTCCAACTTCAGTAAAGCCTGAACCGCCTTCGACCGCTCACTAGGCTCAGTCAAAATATACTTCAGAATTTCTCGGCGAGACAGAGCGAACTCAGGATGATTGCCCAGTTTGGCCAGGACCGCCTGAGCATCGGAATCGTTCGGAGTTAGAACGACTTCTTTCGGCGCATGGATTCGACGCTCGATCGTGATAGTCTTTTTCAGCGAAGGAACGAAGGCAACAAGAATGACTGCTGCTTTTTCAGGTTGGTCTCGCATGTCCACATGCGGCCCGTGAGTCTTGAGCGAAAGACTTCCCGCACCTTTTCCAGTGAGACGAGTGATGTTGCCAGTCAGGGCGAACTCCACACCGTCAACCACCCCGCTCTTTCCTGTGCCGTTATTTCCACCGACGGCAAAGTTCTTCCGCTCGGGCTTCAGGTTGAGGCTTTTAGCTCCGCGAAAGTGCTGCAGCGTGACTGACTCGATGTAGATCATTCAATGACATCCTCAGCGAACAGGGCTTGCGCCAATGCCGCCTGGTCAGTCTCGCCCTTTTCTATGAGCGCAGCACTGATGCGATCTGCCGCAGCCTGATCGAACTTGTCATCGCTACGTAGCTTCGTAATGAAGTCTTCGAAAACAGTTAGAACAACTTTGCTTTGCGCCCGCACACACCCTCCAAGTAAATCGGCGTGAGGGTAGCATTGACGCTCGGCTTCCGCAAATTTCCAGAGTGTCGCAATTTTTCAAGCTTCGTCACCACTGTCGCATGGTGTCACAGAGCCGTATATGCAATTTCAGCGCGGCACGCGCCCTTTGGAAAGGACCGCACCGTCAATCGGCGCGGCCCCTCTCATTACCACTATTCGGCTCGAACAACCATTCGCTTGCCGAACCCTTGATCTAACAGATTCCGTCCCCACTGCCGCGCAAAGGCTTGCAGATCGCGCAAGACCTTCGGGTTCATCACCTCAAAGTTACCTCCGCGCCCAATAACCTCTACCGCACGGAAGTAATGACCGGTGCTATGCTGAATTGCCATCGGCAGCCACTCGCCGGAATCAGTAATGAGAATTTCCAAGTCTGGGTCCCCAACCAGGTCGCCATTCATCTCGAAATACTGCGTTACTGTGACCATCTCCCCGCGCCGCTCGATCGACAGCGGCATATAAGGCCTGTTTTCAATTCGCAGATGGAAATTTTCAGCGGCATTAAATTTGTCGAGCTGACCAGCGGACTGGAGGATTCTTTCGATTGCGGACTTCATGGGATCACCTTTCTTCGTAGTTTAGTTCAGACCATCGGCCCACCAGCGGGCCTCACCCCAGCCAGCCTCTGTGCGTCCGGCATGACGAGCGAAGCTCGGCGGGACGGACGCGCCCTACTCATTAGAAAGATGAGATCTGCAGACCCCTTGCGCTTTCCTCCGCCACCAGGTTCCGAAACAGTTTTTTTTAGAAGCTCAGACCACCGTCCCGGACCATTTGAAGCCACCATTCGGATGACCATTACCAGATGTCGCCGGAGGGCCTGGCATACTCGCCGCGAGAAGCTCGATCGATCCTAGGGGGAATGAACCGGAGAGCCCCATAGAGCTCGCAGGTTCATTCCCCCGCTGGCCCTTGGGCCACCTACTCCCCGAACCGCAGAACACCTCAGCCCTCGATGCAACCATGAGCCTTGAACAGGAACCACGATGCACACCATTAAACGACAATGAAACTGGATCTCCGCACTACCTCCTCCCCTTACTTATTAACTACCTACCCATACCCACCTCCTCCCTCCCCCGCCGGCCAGAAGCCCCCTCCACTCACTCACTACAAACTTCTTCAACAGACAGAATTAAACTTGCCTCCCACACACAAACCGAAGGGTGGGGGTGGGAGGCAAGTTTAATTCTGTCTGTCCTTCCGTGATCTTGCAGAAAGGTTCCTAAAACCCGAACTCAGGGGGCTTCTGGCCGGCGCCGCGATTTTTGCACATAACTGCCCTGCGTCTGCGCAAATCCAGCTGCGCTCTTGACGAAATACCATTCGTGGCTATTATAGCCATGTGAAAAGAGCTAGAGTAACTGAGATCAAGAACAAGCTAAGTGAGTTTCTTGGATATGTGAGACAGGGCGAGACAATACGCGTTTACGACCGTTCAACCCCTGTTGCCGACATAGTTCCAATCGCCTCATTGGAAAAGCGGGACCTTGATTTGCGACTTGCAGAACTCGAATCTCGTGGAGTCCTACGAAGGGGCCACAAGGATCTACCCTCCTCGTTCTATTCCATGGCGGAATCTGAAGCGCGAACCAAAAGCGGCTCCGATCTCTTGCAGCAACTCCTCGCGGACAGGAGACCTGCCCAATGAAGTTCTGGGATTCTTCGGCCATTCTTTCGCTCCTGGCCACGAGCAAAAAGACAAACGATATGCTCGAATTGCTCCGAGAAGATCCCACGGTGCTGGTCTGGACGATGACACCGATAGAATGCCTTTCAGCCATTTGCGCAACGGGACGTCAGGCCACGACGCCGACACAGGTCAAGACGGCCGAGGTCATGAAGCGACTGAAGCAGTTACAGGATTCCTGGATCGAGATTCATCAGGTCGCCTGGGTGAAAAAACGCGCGGAACGCTTGCTATCAGTACACGGCATGAGTACGGCAGCTGCACTCCAATTGGCTGCGGCGTTAATCGCGTGCGAGGACCGGCCCGATGAGCTTCCCATCGTGACGTTTGATCCGGAGCTTGCGCGATGCGCTTCACGCGAGGGGTTTCACGTAGTCGGATTCGAGGATTAGGCGATGCTAAAATCAGAACTGGTGGAACAAAACCTGTCAGCCTTTCGCGAACACGCTTTTCCGCAGTTAGGGTCTCGCATTCAGTCGTGGCCGTCGCGGATTTGGTTTCACGGATTGGAACCGCTGTTGCGAATCCTGTTCCATTGCTTCTTCATCATAACAAACGTCGTGAACGGAATTCTCTCGGCCGCGCTGTGGTGGACGTCGCGTTTCTGTGCGCGCCCCCTGTTTACAATGTTCACGACCGCGCTTTCCCTCGCGGCAATTTTCGCACTGCTAGATGCGTTGTCTTATCGGCCCAAAGCGCCCGCGAACTCGAATGGCATGAGCCTAGCGAAGAAGCGTGCTGCGGAGAACCACGTTAACCCCTAATCATGGCGTCGCGAACTCCTTCTGGGGAAATATAAATTCGCTTTTTGATATGCTTCGAAACACCGACTCAACCTTTTCGGTGTGACAGCTCAAAGCTTTATCCATAACTCACCGCATTGTAACTCATTACGTTTATCTAGCTTCCAGACTTTTTGAGTTGACATAGATTGCGACTTTTTAGATCAAGATTAAACATTGGGCATTTTACCTAGGGGCGGGACATGAAGAATTCATTTCTATTTTTATTAGGTTTATCTTTTCTTGGATTCGTCCAGTCGGCAAATGCTGAGCGATGGGACATAAAACCTGTGATCGAATATCGGGGAAGCTTTTTTCAACTTAGTCCCGACGGGAAATATTTTCTATCTAGCCCGACAACATTGTTGGATTCCAAAACTCAGGCACCTATCTCGATTGAACTAAAACCCGCTGATGTCACAAATTACGAGCAACTAGAGTATGTTTTTAGTTCAAATAGTAAGTACCTTGCGATTATCGCCGATACTAAGAAGTTTCCCACCGAATCGCCCAATCGCCTTGATGTCTTTGATTTAGATCAGAGGAAGTTTTTGAGAACTATTTTTGTAGAGACCGGGAACCGAAGACTTGTCGCGGGCAGCACAAAATTTAGCCCAGACGAAAAAAGGATTTCCTATGCAACAGCAGCGACTGGCGAGTTTTTTGAAATAAGCAACTTTGATTTAGAGCAAGGAAGATTATCCGGTTCAACAAAAGGACTGATGAATTATTCGTTTGGCGATGATTATATCTGGGACCTTGAGTCAAATGGAGTTTACATTTGTGACGGCCGGTCCATTGCACACAGTGACTTTATTGGCTTTCCTCGGCTCATTTTTCCTACACAGGGTCCTTGTAACATGAGCTTCTCCTCTAAAGGGGAATTGGCGTTTGTACACAACGGCAATGAGCACGGAACAATATCAATCAACGGGACTACTTATGACGGGTTCGGATCGCATAACTATAGATACGCGATTAACTGGGACACTCAAGGAAGATACCTCTCTCACTTCTTGCTCGAACCATTTCCCGGTTATTTTTTTTCGTCAAACGTAGGAATAGTTGATAGTTTCCAAAAAAAGCAATTCGTCATTAACACTGGCGATTTAGTCAAAGGAGCGTCAATCATTCCTGGGAATGAAAGAGTTTTAGTTTTTCAAAATGAAAAACTTCAAACTGGATACCCTTTTAAGATATTTGATTTTTCCGGAAAAGAATTGGCGCAGTTTAATTTACGCTCTGGAAGCGATCCAGAACTAATGGTTATTAATGACCAGTTGTATATTCTGGAAAGATGGGTCAATTCCGCCTTTTTGTATAAGGTCATAAAGGAATTATAACGTAGCTGTTCTTGGCCCCGCTTGAGATTGCATGATCCCGTTTGCCGGGAGGAGAACTAGGTTTCTTCTGTCGATCTCCCATTCGAATGAGCTATTTGGATACGGAGTGGTCCCATATGACCGAGACCACTCCAGATGCTCAGCTACTGAATCAATTCACCGGCTCTAAATATCCGCACCGGCTGCACGCGACTCGGCGACCGCTCGATCAACACCGCCTCGCCGACGCGTAGATTCTTCGGAACATCGTGCTCGATAATCATCTGCTTGGTCTTCCGCATATTCCCGAGCCCGGTTCGCCGCTCATCTCTGATGTGGTTCCCCTCCTGAACTGGACAGGGTATAAGCCCCCTGTTCTATTAAGGAGAGAGAGATGGAAGCAAAGACAATCGAGTT
>Ga0208375_1004061_pt1 | contig 11845 bp, 9 predicted proteins | sample RifOxyD1_FD_184038 | JGI IMG/M metagenome (GOLD analysis project Ga0208375, IMG submission 184038) | Soil microbial communities from Rifle, Colorado - Rifle Oxygen_injection D1 (SPAdes) | ecosystem: Environmental > Terrestrial > Deep subsurface > Rock core/Sediment | place: Rifle, Colorado... | reverse complement strand
CCAATAATTGAAGGAACAAATATAGTCAATAATGGATTTATAGGAAAGAAAACAGAATCAGTGCCAATTGAAGTTTACGTAAATGAGCCTGCTGAATGCAAGTGGAGCAGGATAAGCAAGCCATATGAAGACATGGAGAATACTATGGGTTGCGCTACCCAGACTTATCAGATAAATGCCAACTTGAATTATGCCTGTACAGGCAATTTATCAATAACAGACAAGGGCAAGGGCTCTGAAAACAAGTTCTACTTCAGATGCAAGGACCAACCGAACAAGCCAGAGAGCGAGAGAAATGTGATAGTACAGAGCAAGGAATTAACCTTGAGAGGAAGTGACGAATTGAATATATTGGGGATAGAGCCGAATGGAACTATAATAGGCAACACCACCACTGTGCCTGTAAATCTAATAGTCAAGACAGGAAATGGGGCAGAAGAAGGCAAGGCAACATGCTATTTCTCTGCAACAGGGGAAAAAGATACCTATATTGCAATGTTTGAGACAAATAGCTATATGCACAAGCAGAGTTTGGATTTAGTCAAAGGAAATTATGAATATTTCTTCAAATGCATTGACGCAGGAGGGAATACGGATGAAGACAAAACGAGTTTTAGCGTATTTATCGACGAAGATATGCCGAAAGTGACTCGGGCTTATAGAGATACAGACGCATTGAAAATAGTGACTAATGAAAATGCCCGGTGTGTCTACAATTTGAAGGACTGCAATTATGAGATTAAAGATGCTATGGCTAATGGGCTGAGCCTGCTTTACAGCAATCCGAGTATACAGAACAATCATTTTGCCGAATGGAAAGAAAACACTGTTTATCACATAAAGTGCGAGGACTTTTATGGGAACAAGCCAGTAGGAACAGAGTGCAGTATTATTGTAAAAAGCGTTGATTTGAAATAAAAATAATATGGTAAAAGAAAATAAATTCATAAACACATTATAGTCAATGACCTTAATTATTCCCCTCTTTGTCGTTGACTATCAAGGGAAAGACTTATGTCTTTCACTGTAGATTTCATTACAACTATTATCTTAATTATTGGAGGATTAATTATCTTTTCTTCTTTAGTTCTTGTTTTTACAAAGTTTGGTTTAGATAAATTCTCTGATATTTTAAATTTAGATTTTAGTAATATTATAACATTCTTTTTCGGACAGCTCAATTTTTGGAACATTACTTTTATTATGTCAAGATGCATTGCGAAAACTCCACACTTTAGTGTGGAATTAACATCTTGAGCATCCAAAAACCTAAAACAAACCACACCTTTTAAGGTGTGGTAAAACGCAAAGGTTTTTTTGATTTATTCAATAATAAGTCTCTCTGCTTTTTATTGGATATTTAGAATTATAACAAAGTTTAAATAAAAAATTCATTATTCTTTTTAGTAACAAATCTCCAGCAAGATTTATATATCTCCCTATTATAGTTAAACTATGTATAAAAAAAGTTACAAAGTTTTTGCTGTACTTTTTTATCTTTCTATTCTTCTATATCTCCCTTTAACTTCCGCGCAGACCGCATTCATTAGGGGAGATGCAAATTCTGACAATAAAGTGGATATTTCTGATTCAACTTTTATTAATAATTATCTTAATCTGGGTGGGGTAGCGCCAGTGTGTTCTGATGCTGCTGATGCGAATGATGATGGCAAGGTAGACATTTCTGATGGAGTCTATTTGAACAATTTTTTATATCTTGGCGGGTCAAAACCTCCGGTACCTTTTCCTAGTGCGGGAGTTGATACTACTAATGATAGTTTAAGTTGCGGTAATGAGGGGGGGCAGGGTGGTTTGGTATGTCAAGCGAGTTTTTGTGATGTGGGTATCAAAGAATCAGATGAAGGTCCTGGAGGCGACGATTGTGTATGCTCTAATAACGCTGGAGATGCTGGCTACGAAGAATGTTTTTCATATATGAGAAAAAGCACAGCGTATATCCCTAAATTTTTTGGACTTTTCAGTGTATTGCCTGAAAAATCTGCCACAGACTATTGTGTAGACCAAGAAACTTTAAATGATGTAGGTATTGATTGCGAGTGGGCGAATCAAGATATTTTTGTTTATAAAGAAAAAGACTGCAATGACTACAATCAGTATACGGATTGGGAGTCTTATTGTGATGGTGGAAAAGTCTTAAGGCATAGAAAATATTATGATTATGGGTGCGATGACGGGATATGTGCAATAAGCACAACTAATTATCTGGCTCCAGAAATTATAAGTCAAGTTGGAGACGATAGCTATTGTTCTGATAAGATAGCTTATTGTGGGCAGAAATGCACACAAGGGGAATATGACTGCGATGAGGGACAATGTTCTGCAGGATTAGAATGCAAAAGCGATTGGAACGCTCTTACAAGCGATGGTTGCTGTCAAGCAAAACAGCAATGGGATACTACAAAATTAAAATGTGTTGATTGCCTCCCCGGTGATGGTCCGTGTTGTGATGCGAATGGTAAATTTAAATTAACTGATATTGTTTGCAATAGTGATTTAGGAGTAGCTGAATATGCTTGCAATGAGGGAAATTGTCTTAATCAAGATGTTTGGAAAAGAACCAAAAAACAATTATGTTCTGGAGAGTCATCTGATTGTAATGGAAACGTTATTTCAAGTAATCCAGTAAAGCTGACAGATTGTTCTGCTTCTCAATACTGTAAGGGTAGCAAAACTTGGAGCAGTACTCAACCGAGCTGTACAAATGCCCAATGCACTTCAGGAGAGTGTTGTAATACAGATTGCGGGGTTTATACATATAGACCAGCCACTTCTATTTGCTCTTCAAAAACAGAGGAAGGCTGTCCATGGGGAACTAATTTAGATAACAACGCAGGAAAAAGAGATGGGCGGCAGTTCTGTTCTGGAAATGGGAAAGATTGTACTACTCCTGTCTCATGGGATAATTGGGTTGTGAAGCAGGATTGTTCTAATGTTCAATATTGCATCTTATCTGATAGTATTTCTTCTTGTCAAAATATCGCTTGCTCTAAGGCATCAGATTGCGGAACAAACGGATTTATTGACCAAAAAATGTGCAAAGACAATAATGTTTGGGATAAATGGAGAACTTGGACATGTAATAATCCAGGAACAAAAAGTTCTTCTTGTAGTTATATAGACGAAGAAAAGTTGAAGACCTCTTGCGCTCCAGAGACAGTATGGTTAGATGAATACTTTTGCGAGGATGATGATGTTTATGAGAGAGGGGCTAGGTACACTTACACATGCAATACTGAAAGCTGCGTAAATACAGGAGAACTCAATCTTTTAAGATTAAAAGAGGATTGCCAGAATGGTTGTGAAATCCTTTCTTCAACAAATGCAAGATGTAAAGGTCTTCCTCCACCGCCAACATGTTCAGATGGCATCAAAAACCAAGATGAGACCGGTATAGATTGTGGCGGTGTTTGTTCTGCGCAAGGCAAGAAGTGTACAAAAAATGAATCATGTAAAATAAATAGCGATTGCCAGTCAGATTATTGCAATCCATCTACAAAAATATGCGAGAATGCCCCTTCATGTACAAATAACTGCTCTCCAGCAGGCGCAACACAATGCTCTTCTCCTGCACAACAGCAAACCTGTGGGAATTACGATACAGATACTTGTTTAGAGTGGGGTGGAACTACAGCCTGCGAGTTTGGCTGCGCAAGCAATATATGCCGGGAAGTGTCAAAGCCAGATTTAACAGTCACTTCTTTCATCGTTCAATATCCTCGAACAGGAACAATTCCTCGAAACAGTCCAATTTCTCTGGCTTTTACAATCAAGAATCAAGGAACAGCGCAAGCAAGTAGTATCTTTTGGAAATTACAGGAGCCAGGTCATTTTGACCGCACAAATGCAAATGGAATTTCTCTTGCTCCAGGAAGTTCAACCGCAGTATTTGTAACAACTAGCTACACTTCTCCAGGAACATACATTGCAAACTTAACCCTTGACCCTAATAATATTATTAAAGAACTAAATGAAGATAACAATAAAAAAACAATTACATTAGTTATCATTTAAAATGGAAAACAATTATATCACAAGGAGAGATTTCGGCAAGCTTTTATTAGCAGGAGGGTTAACCGCGCTAATTCCTTCATGTGGCGGAAGCAGAGGAGGTAGCAGAAATAAAATACCAACTGTTTTAATATCAAAAAGTTTCAAAAATGACGGAAATGTAGATTATGCTGTAACCGGCTCAGACCGGGACGGCAAAGTAACAGAAATACAAACAAGGTATAATGACGAAAGTCAAGAAAAATATCAAGGCAGTAGTCTTGCATTTTCAAAGCCAATTATCAGAGAAACAAGCACGCTCGAAGCTATAGCAATTGACAATAAACGCGCGAAAAGCAATGCAGCAATTGACAAATTTGAAGTGCCAAGCAGAGAAGAAGCATACAATCAAATAAAACAAATGCTTTATAATGATGGGGATTTTTCAGAATGTATAACAAATCCTTCTAAAAAAACAGCGCTTTATTTAAATGATAAGGAAATTCTTGTTGATTTTTGGCTGATAAGGAAGGATGGCAGGCATTCTGTAATTAACTATGTTTCTCTAGAAGACAACATTGAAAAAGAAAGAGATAATCAGAGATTTGCAACATCTTATTTCTTAGATAATTTATATCTTTTTAGGCTTCCAATGGACGAAACAACTAAAAAAATGCAAGAATTTATTAACGCAGACTATCGAATGGGTTTTAATGTAAATGTAAATAGCATTCCTATCTTGCATCTTCATATATTAAATCCAATTTATCCTCAACAAGCCATTTTTATTCCAATTCGCTCCCCAATAAAATAAAATCTAACTAAACTAATCTTGTAGACAAATTTGTAGAAAAGTTTAAATATGTAGTCACCCACATAATAGTATGTATATTGAGAAAAGAAAAGCAAAGGGCAAAGTAAGATATTACCTAGGGTATTCATTCAGAGAAGGCGGAAAAGTTCACAAAATCAGGAAATTTCTAGGCTCAGATTTGAATGAAAAAACTCTGAAAGAAAGGGAAGAAAAAGCCAAAGTGCTGATACTTGAAGAAATTCAGAAATATCAAATTATTCGAGATCCACTAAAATTTGAGCTTTCTCCAGAAGAGATTAATTATCTTGAGAACCTTGAGAGAGGCATACCTCTAAAATTAGATCATCTTTCTGAGAGCGATTGGCAAAGATTCACAGAATTATTTACCTATAGCACCAATGCTATAGAGGGAAGTGAACTCAATAGCAAAGAAGTAAAAGAAATACTTGAAGAAGATAAATGGCCTGATAAATCAAAACAAGATATTGCTGAGGCATACGGTGTAAATGAGGCGATTGAATTTATCAGGAAAAATAAAGAACATATTGCTTTGGATTTGATTATCGAACTGCATAAGATTGTATTTAAGAACTCAAAGCAATTTGCAGGGCAATTAAGAAAGCCAGGCGAGAAAGTAGTTGTTATGGGTTCTGGAGGCCAGATTGTTCACGAAGGAGCGCCGCAATCAAGAATAATTGGGCTTTTGAAGGAACTTGTTGATTGGTATGAGAAAAACAGAAAAAAGTACCCTGGAATTGTCCTCGCTGCTGTCGTCCATAATCAGTTTGAGAATATTCATCCGTTTAGAGATGGAAATGGAAGGGTGGGGAGATTATTATTGAATAATATTCTTTTGAAACATGGCTTGCCTCCAGTGAATATTGATTTAAAGAATAGACAAGAATATTATAAGGCATTACAATTTTATGACAAAGAGCACAACTTGAGGCCTATGATTGAACTTATTCTTAAAGAATATAAGGCTTTTAAGAGAATTTTGAAATAAAAGTATTGTAGACAAAAAACGCCAAAATAGTAAAGTGCGCTGGCCGGGAATCGGACCCGGATCACCTCGTGTTTGCCATTTCTAGTTTTCTAAACTCCTAGAAACTCTTTTTCTAAAAGAGATTGTAGTTGGCAACAAGGCGTTCTACCACTAAACTACCGGCGCATATAAAACATATATAATTATGGTTTAAAAGACTTTCCGCTTTATTAAATAGTGTATTGAACTTTATACGGTAACTATCAGCATATAGTAAACCATTCATCTTAATATATATCAAAAAGTCCTTGCGTTTACCTCGGCTTAAAAGCCGAGGTTTGTTTGGGACTTTTGGATGCTCAAGATGCTACCACACACTAAAGTGTGTGGTTTGTGTCAAGCATCTTGACATCACAAAGAATAATATCTAAAACTTTGAGATAGCAGGATTATATTAGAGATAATTATCAGATTTACATTCGATTATGTGGGGATATTTTAATTTTCTTCGCTCGCTGTTTCAGAAACAAAAAACGTCCTGTTGGAACTCACTTCCTGTCTCTTGCCCTCTCTCTCAAACAAAGCCCTTGCGACAGGAAGCTCAAATCTCCCCAAAGTCCTGAGCTTCGAATAAACAATGTATGAAAACATCCTCTCCTCGCTCTTGCTCAAATGTGCAATATTCCAATGCAATTGCCTTGTCGCCTCATCAACTTTGTCAGGCATTTTGCCTCCGAACTTCTCGTATAATTTTGTCATTGCGGGCAATCTATCGCTGACTTTAATATTATCTACTGCTTTGTGCGCCTTCACTTTAATTCTCACTCTTAGCGCGAATTCTCCTCCTTTTGTTCTCACAAAAGAAACTCTTTTGGATAATCCTATAGCTGTCAGGGAATAAGTCCTCACTAAAAATGCAATTAATGCGATTAAAGCAATCAACACGACAATAAAAGTATAATTGGTTGTTGAGCTCGCGCTGAAAGAATCACCAGGCGCCAAATCCTTCTTCCATACATAACTTACAATCAGGCTGCCTCTCTTCACCTCTGATGGCTCAATAGAATACGTCGTGAAAAGCCTGGAGATAATGTCTTTCTTCATCTCTATTACAGCGCTTACAGGAACATTGCCCTCGTTAACTTTAGTAATGCTCGTTTCTCTAATTAAAAATCCAGATGATTTCTGTCCGGCAGTTACTTTCTCTTTCTCTAAATAATTAATAACACCATTATAATCAACAGAAGCATTGCCTACTTTAACTTCAGCAGTAAGAGTATATGGTCCTGCAGCCAATCTCGAAGTCTTGCTCTTCTCAATTGCAACAGAAACACTCGCATTCCCAAAAGGTTCCAGGCTGATTTGTTTGGTAGAATCAAAGAATATTGAATTAAAATGAATATTCACATTGTCCAGATACGCATTAATCTTGTTATTTACAACTAAATTTGCTTTTTGGTCATCAGGATGAATTTTAATTGATTCTATAGACAAAGAATCTTTTAAAGCCACAACCTGGACATTCAATTTATCCATGAAAATTCCCTGCTCCGCGCCTTTTATTTGGTATTCAAAAGAATAAAATCCTTCATGTTCCAAAAATCCCTCTCCCAGATATGCCCTTGCTTCAATTATAGATTTTCCATGAGGAAGATAAAAAGTCCCTTTTGGTGTCATCGAAACTCCAACCAAAGTGTAAATCTCCGCAGTATCTCCTATCCCTTTATTATCTATAATCAAATCAAAAACAGCAGGATTATTCAGCCCTATAATAACGACAGAACCCTTGTCTGTCTTCTCTACGCCTAAATCAAAATCAGCAGAAGCAATTTGCACCGTTCCAAGAATCAAGCACATTGTTAAAAAAATAATTGCTAATCTCATAATCATTTATTAAAGAAAGAGTTATATAAATATTTGTATTGTATTAAGTCAAATCAAACTTAATATAACATTACATATAAATCTTTATTAATAAGTTTTATAATTATGTAGGGGATTGTTATTGCTTAAAGCAATGTAGAGAAATCCTAAATTTAAATTCTGACCGACAAAATCTTCGAATTTATTAAATTTTTCACAGATATTTTTTGATATAAAATATGGAAAAACTGTTCTAGATGAAAAACATACTGGAGATTCGAAGCCAGATTTTTTAAAAAGAATCTTTAGCTTTCTCTTACTCAAGTATCTCTCATTTCCTTTTGAGTATTTTAGCCATATAGAGATAGTGTCTGGTGAAAAATAATTTGGAACCGCTGATAAAACCTCTCCAGTATCTTGTTTTGCGTGTCTTTTCATAATTTTTAGTAGTCTAATTATTTCTTTGTCTTGGAAATGCTCTATAACGCCATAATTATGAACTATATCAAAATTGCCTTTCTGTTCAATATCATAAATATCGCCCTCGACTATTTTTACTCTTCCAATAAATTTACCTCTTTTTCTTAATTCTCTAACAATAATTTTAGAATATAAAAGAGCATTCTTATTTTTATCAATTAAAGTAACTAACGCGCCTTCTTTTGCCATCAAAATAGACAAAATTCCAGTCCCACTTCCCAATTCCAATACTTCTAAATTTTTAAAACTTTTTATTTTTAATACCTCTTTTAATAACAATAGCAACTTATTATAATATCTAGTCTCTTGCCAATCATCAATATCCAAAATACCTTTTTCTTTGTAAAGCGATAGTTTCCTATTGAAAAAGGCAGTCCAATAATCTTCATCTCCAATTTCTATATTCTCTCTAAATACATACCTATAAAAAAGATCAATTAATCCCATTCTCTCAAAAACCTTTTAGCATTATCTCTAAGTGTGTCCCATGAACCAAAAATGGACTTTCCTTTCCATTTTCTTTCATTATGTTTACTAATTATTGACTTTTCCCAAATATCTAAATTAACTTTATTTATTTCAAAATTCTGGATCTCCTCAGTTAGACCCAGTCTAGAAAGAAAATTCTCCAAAACTAAATCGCTTAAGACATGCTCAATCAGAGGCTCTAAACTTTCGGATATCAAAGAATATCTCTCATCTAGTCCTGCAATACGAAATATTTTATCTCTAATATCTTTTAATGAAACTTCATTGTTATCTCTCTTTGTTAAGGTGAATAATATAATTGATCTTAATGCAGATATACTATCGATCGTAAATTTAGAAAAGTTTCCCATGATAAATCCATTATTTGAGGTTATTAATTCCCATAAATAAACACGATAATCTACATCAGGTGATAGAAACCCTTCTTTACTAGTAATCTCATATAGATCTAATTTTCCATTATTTATATCAAAACCCCTTCCATCAATTGCATCTTTTATCTGAGAAACTGTAACGACATCAGAAGGAAAGTCTAAATCAGGTTTATAACCCAGGGATTTATGTATCCTTAGATATTTTTCAGAAAACCGCTTCACCTTTTCAGTATATATTTTAAATTCTTCTTCAGAAATAAGTTTATCATCCAAAACCACCACTATATCAATATCGTGATTAGCGCTACCAAAGGTAAAAGGACCTGTTAAAAAAGCATAAGATACTAATTTCTTTGGAAAAATAGATTCTATGCTGTCTTTAAATAATCTTTTTGCAGATTCCACTTCATAAATCGGTTCAGTTATCATTTTTTATATATTTCACTAATTCTTCTAGATTTAATGTTTTTTGTTCCTTTCTATGCATGTTTTTAATAACAAAATTATTTGAGTTTATTTCATTATCTCCAATAATTATAGTATAATCTATACCTCTTTCGTTAGCTACACTAAGAATTTTCTTTAAATTTCGGTTACTTAGCTCGGTCTCGCACGATAAACCCCTATCTCTTAAATTTCTTGAAATGGATAAAGAGACTTTTTGAGCAGCATCTCCCAATGGGATGACTAAAATTTTCTTTTCTTTCAAAGATACAAAATATTCATCCGAGATGAATTCCATGATTCTCTCAATACCTATTGCCATTCCTGTAGATGGCTCTTTATCGCCTCTTGCGGAGATTACTAAATTATCATATCTCCCGCCAGAAGCCAAAGACCCTAATTTTTCATGGCCTAATTTATAAGTCTCAAAAATAAATCCGGTATAATAGTCAAGGCCCCTAACAACAGATAAATCCGGCACCAATACCTTTTCGTCAACTCCAAGAATCTTGGAGAAATTAATAATCTCTTGCAAGCTATTTACTTCTGTGCTTGCAATTGATTTAATCTTTTCTATTAAAGGTTGCCCAGAAAGATCTATCAACTCTAAAAATCTTTGATAATTCTCTTTGTTATCAAATAAATCTTTCAACTGACTTGTCCAATCCTCTTTAGGCAATTTATCTTTTTTATCTAACAATTTGTAAAATGATTCTTTATCAGTTACATTCAATGAATTTGCTAATCCATCTAATATTTGCCTAGAATTTATTTTAAATACAAAATCTTTTATGCCTAGTTTTATTAATGAATCATATGTAACTGCAAGAATTTCTGCATCACTAATTTTATTGTTAGTACCAATATATTCGATACCTGCTTGCCAAAACTCCCTCAACCTGCCTTTTTGAGGATTTTCATATCTCCACATATTTGTAATGTAAAATAATTTGGCAGGTTTTATTAATTCAGGATTGGATGCAATTACTCTAGAGATAGGAGTAGTCATGTCAAACCTCAATCCAAGCCAACGGTCGCCTTTATCTTTAATTCTGTAAACATCTTTTACATTTTCATCACCTAGCGCGCCTTTCTTTTCTAGCACCTCTAAATATTCAAAGGCAGGAGTAGATATCTCACCATAGCCATATGCAGTAAAGACCTGTCTAATAGAGTTCATGGCTTTTATTCTGCGCGCCATTTCTTCTGGAAAATAATCTTTTGTTCCTTTAGGATTTTTAATAACCATAGACAAAAGATAGACCTTGGCTTTATAAATCTTACTTTTTTACTATTTAATAGTTGCAATAATAAAAAATCTACTAAATATCTGATTTCATTGCAGAATAAGTAAACTATCTGCCCTATAGTAACAAAAAGTATTTAAGATTGCAAAAAGAGAAGGTGAAGATTTATATATACGCGCTTCTTTTATTTTTGAGATGGCTGAAAAAGAAGAGGTCATAAAAGAGAAATTAGATCATTCAGGGATATTTGATTTTAAGGGGTTTTATAGCTATGCACATAGCTGGCTCAAGGAAGAGAAATACGGAGTTGTTGAAGAAAAATATTCTGAAAAAGTGTCGGGAAATACAAGAGATATAACTGTCAAGTGGCTAGCGTCGAAAATACTCTCTGATTATTTCAAGATAGAGATTGAAGTGGAATTTGTAATAACTAAACTAAGTGATGTAGAAGTTGAAATTGACGGGGAGAGGAAAAAATCGAATAAGGGAAAGATTGGTGCTGAAATAAAAGGGGTGCTGATTTTGGACCCAGATAGTAAGTGGGATAGATCTGAATTTTGGAGATTTACTCGGGATGTATATAACAAATATATTATTCCTGGGAGAGTTGAAAGCAAGAGAGGCGTTATCGAGAAGGTTGTCAGGAATTTCAAGGAAGAATTGAAGGCGTTTCTTGAGCTAAGCGGAAGAAGATAATACCTGCCGTGCATCTTCATCTTTTTGATAAAGATTATTCAACCTTTACCAATTTCATCTCAACGTTGTTATTTGTTAAATCAAGCTCTTTTTCAGAAGAAGTTACTTCAAAAGAAATGGACCCTGTATCTCTTGGAATCCTCAAATTAACAACGGTCAGCACTTTCCTAGTCCCAATATTAATCTCCTCTAATTCATAGTCTTTAACAATCTCCTTCCCTGCGTAAACAACCAGCTTCGAAGAATCAGAATCTTTCAAGCCCAAGTTAGCAATGCTTATGTCAAAATTTAGATAAACGCTAGTTTTATTAGCAGAAACTTTCTCTATCGCCAAATCCGTCAGCGAATCCGTCTTGTAAAGCCTGTTTATCTCGTTTATTATCGAATTGCTCATTTCCTGGTCGCACTTGGTTAGGGGATACATTATGCTCTTTTGATTGTCTTC
>Ga0208375_1004060_pt1 | contig 11846 bp, 21 predicted proteins | sample RifOxyD1_FD_184038 | JGI IMG/M metagenome (GOLD analysis project Ga0208375, IMG submission 184038) | Soil microbial communities from Rifle, Colorado - Rifle Oxygen_injection D1 (SPAdes) | ecosystem: Environmental > Terrestrial > Deep subsurface > Rock core/Sediment | place: Rifle, Colorado... | reverse complement strand
TACCACTAAAACTTGAAAACGACATACATTTCCAATGGAAAAATTTATATAGGAAAATATAACAGATATTATTAAATATTAAATTTATATTATATATTATGTTGTATATACAGTGTTATATCTTCTCTATCATACCATTTTTATGATGTATTATACAACCCTTATAACACAATATCTTAATTGGCCAATAGAAGTATTGAAGATAATCACTGCGCGAGCCAAAGAATTTGTCAAACTGAAATGTTCCAGAATCCCTATTAAAACGCGTTATACCTAGTTCCCTGCAGATATTCTCAGCCACTGTTGATGTTCTTACCTTCCTGTTTAAAGGCTGCCTTAAAACCACATTCTCCCATATCCTTCCAACAAGCACCTTATCTACATTATGCTTAAACTCCTTAACACTAATTTCTTCAGTCTCCGGGTCCTCAACTTTCCTATGTTCTGTGACCTGGTAAATCTTTGGAAACTCTTTGATGTCCCTAAAATCAATACCCTTGAATGGTTGTGTTGGCACCTCCTGTTTCTTGAATTCTTCCCGCAACCCAGGAACCTCTATGGTGCCGACAATGGCTTCTACCTTTTCAATATCTGAGTACCTAAACACCCACAAATAATCTAGTGATTCATAATTATATATCGGCTTAACAATTGTTAACTTCATCAATGGTTCATACTCGGTTCTAAGGTATTTAAGCCTCAATCCAAAGTATAGTTCTGATTTCATCTTAAATTTGGATATTCATCATAAGTTCTTCCGTTAAGCTGCCTGCCGCCTGATTTCGGCTTTAATCCACCCCATTGCTTAAAGAAGAAAGCAACATTCTGTTTTTTGCATTGGGCTAAGATATTTGTAACCCATTCCCTTTCGATTGGCCTGTGGTTTTTTCCTGATTCCCCACCAACAATAACCCAGTGTATGTTTGACAAATCAAGTTTCCCAACATCCCCAATCAAAGGCTCAAAACTTATGAATCTAATTTTTGCATTTGAAGTATGTAGTGCCTTAATCCTGTCTTTAACTCTTGAATATTCAACAGAAGTTCCTAACCACACATTGGGTAACTTCTCTTTGGTCCAGCTATACTGCGCCATCCGTTCCGGTCGCTTTGTCAATATCTGATAAATGTGCCAGTTAGCTTTTGCCATCACATCCCAAACTTTGTCAATAAATTTATCAGGCACATCTTTATGAAACATATCAGACATGCTGTTAACAAATATCTTCTTAGGCTTTTTCCACTTTAATGGCAGGTTTAAAGCATCCTCGTGCAATGTTAATGTGAATGCATTCCTGTATCTTTTGCTCCCCATCTTCTGCAATCTCAAGGCGAGTGTTTCGGCATAGCAGTTAGTACAGCCTGCGCTTACTTTGGTGCAACCGGTAGTCGGATTCCAACTCGCATCGGTCCATTCTATCTTGCTTCTTTCTGACACCTTACCTCAAATTTTATTATTGTTCTTCTTGTATAAATTGTTCAAGTCCAAGTGACATCCATCACATAGTGGCACAAACATGTTGTACTTTGCCTTGAGCATATTAGGAAGTGCATGGTGTGATGTTATCTGCTTCTCAAATATCTTCCCGCACCTGAAGCATATGTTGCCTTCTACGTGGATATTAAATGAGCTTAGTACGAAGTGTATATGATTGATAAGATGCTCAAACTCCCGCGCAAAAGACTTCCTCAACACATACTCCTCACCATTAACCATCACTTTGTAAGTGTTGATAAACTTTAGGTCATTAATCTTTGGTTGTTTTATAGTCATTGGCAACACATCCTTGGTATTAACATACCTTTTGTAAGTTCCCACTCTTCTTCTTAAACTTTCTCTCAAATTCATCTCTAAACCTTCACCACTCCCAATATCCACAAATTCCTCTCACCTTTAATTTATTACGCTTTCAAATAAAATCTTTAACTCCCCTTTATGGAATAGTACCAATCTCTTTATTGTTCCACTAGGAGCATTAACAAATTTCTCAACCGCTTTAATTTCATTTTTAAATGAATAATAATCCTGCTTTGTTGACTTGACACTTTCTAATAAAAAATGTTGTTTGTTGCAGGCAACAATATCAAACCCTCCGAAACTACCACGATTACGATTTGCAATATACCCCTCTTCCTGTAGCATCTTTTTTCTCTTCCTTTCATACCCCAACCCATAGGATTTATTACTCACAATTTTACCTCAAACCCCTTACATATCTTTCCAGAATAACTGCACGTATAACAATAACCTTTTCCATTATCATGGGAGTTATGGTTTGATTTAACATGCCCACAATTCCTGCACTCACCAATTCGTCTTGCCATCATGCTTTGTATTGCAGTCTTTGCAGTAATAATTTCCGTTCAACTTGTCAAACTTAAAGTTATTCCCCTTGCACTTCCTGCACACTCTCTTTGGAATTTTTGTCATCCTGCCCCCCATCAAGCATATCCTTCACCTTCACAGCTATCCCTTTTGCAGACTTGAATGAAGCCTTGTAATACTCATAGGATAATTTTGGCTCTGTTATGAAAGTTGAAATAACAATCAGCACCAGCACAATCATTAAAATGTTTTGAATTAATCCCATGATTATTTACACTCCCCTACACCTATCATTGTGGTAATAGGCTTTGTACCCTCGCCCTTCCCATGATTTAAAAATATAAATACAGGAGCTTTTCTTTTCTATCCACTTCCCGCACCCTGTGCATTTCCTTGGCTTCTTTATATCTTTTAGATGATATACCTTTTTCATCATACCCTCCTCAAGTGACATTCTCCCACCCATAAATGGTGTGGGCTTCTCGGACTTAACTCGGACATACATTTGTTATCCTCGCTACCGACGGCATAGCCACTATGCCAATACTCCTGGACAAAAAGTCTCGGAGATACCTTTTCAACATTACTTTTGAGCCGTTCACATCTGCGTTAATCAGACTGCCGCATATCTTGCAGTTATATAATCCTCTTTTCTTCCTGTTGCTCTTCCTGATTGTTCCGCAAACGGAACACTCCTGGCTCGTGTATGCTTCACTCATCCTTACAAACCGCATTCCAGCCTGAACTGCTTTGTATTCAAGCTGCTGGATGAATTTTGAGAATGACCAGCTATGGAGTTTTTGGTTGTTCTGACCAAAAGATTTTCCTTTGGTTATGTTGGTTATGTCACCGACAACCAAAGTTTTTATTCCTTTTCTGATGCAATCAGAAATTATATTTTTGCTGTGAGTATGAAATGACTGCTCGGTTTGCCTTTTAGCTTTTGCTTCAACTATCCTTATTGCCCTGCTGGAATGGCGTTTGGGATATTGGAGCATAAGACTGCTTTGCAATTTTGATTTTTCCTTGTGCCTGTAATGCTGGATTGCAAGGATTTGTTTTCCAGAGTAAATCCTTGATTCTCCTTCCGTGTCTGTTGTAGCTGCTATATTAATTACTCCAACATCAACTGCCATAACTTTATCATTTAACACAGGTTGCTGTTCATCAACTTCGTAGGTTACATGAGCAAGCCATTTGCCTTTGTCAAAGATTATCTGGCAGAACTTTGGAATTCCTTTGGTTTGCTTCCATTCTGTAAATGGAAGTTCTATAAATTTGATGTTATTTTCTTTCCTGTATTTCAAAGACATAATCAGTTTGATTCTGCCGCCTATAACTTCAAACTGCTGGTAAAAGGAAATTGTGCTTAGCATTTCCTTCTTCCTGAATTTTGGGGGATTTGCAGTTGAATCAACTTTCATCAACTTGAACCAGGAATTATAGTTTTGTTGCAGATTAAACAGCACTTCCTGTGCTGTTTGCGATGGCAATAGCTTAAACCAATGGTTGTTTTTCAACTCTTTTTTCTGCATATACACGTTCGGGATTTTGCATGTGTTCTCCCAAACCCACCTTCTCTCGAAGTTGGCTGTGTTGTATAATTTTGTAGCAATGGAGCATAGGTTATGAAGGTGGTGTTCCTGCTCAAAGTTTGGTTCCAGCCTGAATTTAGTTGTGAGTTTCATTTTTTGTATTGTTCTTCTATGTATTTTTGTATTACAAACTGGCTTACTTTTCCTGCTGTGCTGACAAAGTAACTTCTTGTCCACAAAGTAGGCATCTTCTTCAGTTCAGGGTATTGCTCACGCAATACCTTGGATGTGTAACCTTTTATGCTGCCTACAATCTCATTTGGGGCAAGTGTTGGATTTCCTGTGATAAACATGTGCACATGGTTCGGCATCACTTCCAAAGTCAGGACTTTGGAGTTTATATCCTGTGCTTTTTTGTGAATTTGCCTTATTAACTGCTCCCTTAGTTCTCCATGCAATATCTTTCTTCTGTATTTTGGGCACCACACAAAATGATAGTTAAGCAGATGCACACAAGTGTTTTCTTTTTGATAACCTTTAGTCATATAATTTGATAAGTTGATGTTATATAAATACTTTGCGGTTTTGAGTTACAAATCCCAATTCATCCAACGGATGAATCACGTTGGGTTTCTTGGGCAAAACCACTCTAAATAATCTCAATCTTCTCCTTATCAAATGAAAGGACTATCGGTTCTAGCGGCTCTTCCTCTATCGTCAATATCCAATTATCACTAAGCAGCTTTCTGAAATCACCAATCATCTCATCAATGTTGCTCAGCAATATATCAATGCCTGCAATATCCTTGGCTTTCCTCAGAGAATATTCCATCACCCGGATTTCTTTCAGGCTTAGCTTCACATCCACTCTCATACTGCTATTCTCTATTTCCATTTTTGTTTACCTCCTTAATTATCTAATATTACTTAAGCAGATTGTCACTTATCCCACTGCCCCTTGGTTTCTTCTCCAACAACATAACTCTCATATTTCTTTAACATATGTTTTCTGCCAAAATACAGCATTGCGCAGAACAATAATAATATCAATACAAATGAATTTATCAAATTATCAATATCACCAATAATCCCATAATACAGTAGCACAAGGCTACCAATCACCCATATAAAATTCATCTTCTGTATTTCACTTATTTGAAATTTGGTTTGTTGCTTCATCGTCACTCCCCACACGCAATGTAATACTTCCACCTAAAATCATCACTACTGAACCTATCTTCTATCTGCTGTGAAGTAAGGTTCCAGGTTCGTATTTCAAAAACTGTGTCAACCCTACTCTGTCCATCAAATAGAGGTTTATATCCATCAGTTATCACTAATAGGCAGTTATCCTCCATATCCCTACTAAATTTATCTAAACAACTATTATAAGCTTTATCATAAATATCTGCGGTTACTTCTTCACCGCAGTCTTCTCCTATTAACTTTCCTAGTTCATAGTTTTCTCTTTCACTCTCTTGAATTGATTTACATAATTCAAGGTCTTTTAATTCAATCCCCCCAACAATACAACCATAAACATCTTGCTTGCAACCAGCTAGCACTACCATTAAACTAGCCAATAATATCATTATAATTTTCATTTCTTCACCTTGGGAGAAACATTCAAGTTTACCCAGTATCCTTTGTTCTTTAGCATCTCAACGCAATCCTCTGTAGTAAACTCTTTATCTTTGCTGAACTTCTTAAAATACCTGTAAGTCATAACTCCAGCAGCAAACCCAATTCCCAACCCTGCAATAAACCAAGTCATCTAAATCACCTCCTGATAATTTTCCGGACAACCCCTATCTCGCTTCGCATTCATTCGCATTCTGTCGCAATTCTTCATCTATATACTTCTTAACTTCTGGAACCTTGTTAAATACTTTTGTATTTTTAAATTCTCTCCGCATCAACTTCTGAATATGCAGTGCTCAACTTATCAGTATACCACCCAGGCAAAGAAAATGTTCCCTTCCCCCACTCCATATCATCAAGATAATAAAATTCATCCTTGCCAAGCTCTTCCTGTATCCTGGAATATGCCTGCCTTACTATCTTCCTTTCCTCCTCCCTCTGGAATAATGTAGGCTGTTTCAAAAACCATGTGTTTATCATATGCATAAAATTCTTATTGATGAAACTAGTGGTCAGGCATATAAAAATATAGCTTTGATTCTTGTGCCTTGCAACAGTCAATTTATTCCTTAAGTATATATTATTGCGCTTGGCGTAGCTATATTGGTCAAAATCGTTGGCTGACTCATCAATCAATAATACTGCATCCTTTGGAAGGTATCCTAGTTTAGTTATATTGTGTATCCACTTCGGCAGTAATTTGGGCTTGGGATGCTGATAGACATACACTGGCCTCCCCACAGCATTGTGCAATTCCAGCAAGTGATACCCTAAAGAAGTCTTGCCCTGCCCTCTGGAACCGATTATTACTATATGATTGCTGCCCTTGACCAATTCATCTATTCTCTCTTTCAACATATTCTTACCTCCTTAAACTTAAACAATAATCATTGTAACCTTTTATGAGAGTGTTGTCGGCGTGATTTATATGCATGTACATTTGCTACAAAATACATTACTAAAAATCCATAAGTTAGCACAAAAAATAAAATAAACAAAAACTTGTGAACAAAAAACAGGATATTACAACCTAAACTTAATATTAAAAGATATTCCTTTTGCCCATCTGTTAAATAGATATCCACCATTTTTATCCCTCCAAATCAATTTTGTAATTTTTAATATCCTTTAATTTATGTTTGCTCATTTATATAACATCCAATACATAATTAGGTATTACACTCTTATTTATATAGTTTTCGGTTTGATTCTTCTGTTGCCCACAATTCCTTTCTCTTCCAATATCATGAACTTGGATATCTCTCTGTTCAACCCTACATTCATCATCGTCTTAAAAATCTGCTCAGGGCTGATTCCCATTGCCTCACCCATTTTCTTGACTTGGTTGCCCTCTTCGGTAAGTTCCAAAATTATCCCTCCATCTTTCTCAACAACATTCTTAACAAGATTCAGTCCGCCATTCTCTCTCTTCTTTTTGCCCAGCTCGTCATAAAGCTTTAGGGGGTTGCCATCCTCAATTTCCAGCCTTCCCTTTTCAGTCAACCTTATGCCAATCCTTTCCTTCTCAATGTAATTCAAAGCCTGCCATTCATCAGCAGTATAATTTTTTCCATCCATAAATTCTATCCATCCTTTCTTGATGGCTTCATAAATTCCGCCCATGACCATGCTTGAGATTGCTTTATCAAGTGAAACATTCTCATTGTCCAATGATTTGTTTAGCTCATCCAAATAATTAGTTATTCTTTCCTTGCCTTTTCCATCGCTGTCATTAATCCTGAATTTTCCATCTTTCTCTTCTATAAATCCCTTGGCTATCTGCTTGTCCAAGCTTTCATTTATCTCTTTCAGCGAAATGCCAAGCTGCTCAGCCACCTCTTCCCTAGTGGCCCATTCAGTCACACCTTTTATTAAGCCCATGTTGGGTTTGTTGTCTCTGTCAAAATGCTTGAGATAATCCTTAACTCTTAGGAATTTCATTGACTCCTTTGACTTGAACTTCCCGTTGGCCTCCTCCATCAGCCCGTCATTCACGAGTTCAGATACATATTCATCAATCTTCTTTAGGGGGCGTCCCATCATTTCAGCCACTTCTTTCTTTGTCACCCACCTGTCAAAATGCAGGAATACCTTCTTTTTGTAGTCATCCATCCCTAAGACTTTTCCCCCCTTGTCGGTAATATTAAATCTGACTTTATTCTTAGAGTATGACGGCAAAGAATCATATTGCTGTGCAGTCAGATTATTACCATCCAAGATAGGGGTGATAAACCCCCAATTCAAACACGCCTTTAAATTTTCATCAAGCTCGTCATCAGGCGTTGCGCCTTCCGGATAAAATACCACCCTATCCTTTACTCCCTTAGGCAGCCTTCTCAGTTCTTGTGTGGTTAATATTCTGTCTCCGAGCTTTGCTATTATCCCTTTATCCTCTACTAGTGGTTTCATGTTATTACACAAATTTAGATATAAATAATATTCTCTTCAATCTTCTGACCATCCTCGCATTCACTCTATTATACACTTCTGGTGTTTCATACTCCTCAACAATCTCTAGTTTCCATTTTTCAATTATTGGATTTATTTCTCTTCTTATTAATTCATTCTCAATTCTGCGTCGGTTAAACATTTTTCCTATACCTCCCTGCGTCTTTCTCGCGCGTCTTCTCCATAATCTCGTGCAATGACTTCTTCAATGGCTCAATATCATCATAAAATATATTATCCTTCTTGAGCTGTTTTATCCTTTCATAAAATCGTAGGGCGGATACCCACAGATTTATCTGTGGGAGGAAGCCCGTCCTCCTTGTTGTTTACAGCGAGAGGGAAAAGAGACTCTTGACTTAAACGCTTTTCAGCCATTTTACAATAATCTTTTAACAATTCAAAAACTATAAAATTTCTTCCGAGTTCTTTACAGCATATTGCAGTTGTTCCAGAACCACCAAAACAATCTAAAATCAAATCTTCTTTGTTTGAATGTATTTCCAATAAGTGCTTAATTAACTCTTTTGGTTTTTCTGTTGGGTGTTTTGTTTCTTTGTAAACAGAACCATTTGAAGTAATCATAAAATTCTTCATCTCCTTTTGTTGTTTAAAATTAAAAGTCCAAGCTTTTGTGCCTTTGCTTCCAATCCATAAATATTCTGTTGCAGAAAGATAATTTACTTTCCGAAAAGAAGGAACTGGGTTTGATTTACACCATGTGAATATTGTTCTTGTCCTAATTCCATATTGCTTTGCTTCCCAACCGAGCAAACTTATATCTTCCTTATTGAAGAAGGAAATAATTGTGCCACCATCTTTTAAAACTCTGCAACATTCTTTTAACCATTGTTTTGTGAAATCAATAAATCCTTCTCTTGACATATTATCCCATTCTCCAAAATCATATTTCAATGGGCTTTCTCGTCTCATAATAGGACTATTTAATTTACTTCTATCCCTATTGTCGTTTTCTTTTGAAATATTGTAAGGGGGGTCAGTTATAATCAAATCAACAGAATTATCTTCTATTGATTTAAACAATTCAAGACAATTTCCCTGAATGATTTTATTAATTTCTATCAAGAGAAATCACCTATTTTAAGTTGCCCTTTCAGTTCAGTAGGGCAGTTATAAATATCGTATTCAAAAACTGGTTTACCCATCTGCTCTTGTATGTAGCGTTTTACTTGCTCCTGTGAAACATGACCTGCTGAACCGCAGTAATAACCTCTCGCCCACAAAGCATCAAAACCTTTTCCATAATGGTTTTTGTATCCCAAGTATCGCAGTTCGGGGAAAACTAATCTTAACTGCCTTGATGTGTTGCCTTTCAGCTTGTGGATTACATCAACAGGCCTTATCGTTGGCTTTCCGCTTACGAACAAATGCAAGTGGTCTGGCATTACTTCTAAAGCGAGTTCCTGTATGCCAATCTCTTGGCATTGCCCATGAATTATTTGTTTTAGCACTTCAATCACTTTTCCTTTTAGTATTTCCTTTCTGTATTTTGGTATCCAAATGATATGGTAGTTTATGTTATACTTGCAATGGAAAGACGTTCTTACCGTTGCGATTTTGCTCTCAATCTTATGCACTTCTGGATTAAAATGTTTATATTTATTCTTGGTCATTACAACCACCTCATAACTGGTGGTTGTTCTTCTTTCGTTGGGTTTTCTGTTTAAGCGGAAGCCACATTAAACTTTTCGTGTCCGCAGACCGAACAGTTTAAGTTAAGGCTTCTGCGTCGGGAAACCCCCAGCTTTAGCTGGATTTATTTTGGGAGTGTGTCATCTTCCTTGTCGTCGGTGATTCTATACACCCTCTTGACCAAAACCCCTTCTCCCTTGATGAATGGCTCAATCTTTATCCATTGCCCTTTCTTGTTCTTGTACCTGTCACTAGCAAGATATCTCATATGACCCCTCACCCAGAATTGGAAGTGATAGTGCCTTCCAGTTAATCTTCCACCTAAACTATCAATATACCTTTTCAGTGTTCCTGTCAGCCTTATAACCTTTGAATCCGGCAGAGGCATCTTGCCTTCCTTAACCCTTCTTTGAACGCTCTTCTCATTCCTCTTCCTTTCCACTATCTGTATCTCCCTGTCGTTGATAAACACCAATAAATTCATAATAAACTCTTTTAGAAACCTTAAGGTAATTTTGTCATCATAAAAGATAGGCACATTTGTTCTATCAATTATTATCTTAAACTCATCTATAAACATCTTGTCTTTGTCTTGGCAGAGGTAATGCACCCTATAACCCATTCCTATCTTCTCAAATATTATTCCCTTTGAATATTCCTTGTTAACTATTAATGGAGTTTCTGTAATCATCATTCCCATTATCTTGTCCACTCCAATCTCGCAGTCCTCTCCATTTATTTCTGTATCCAAAAAGATTGTCTTAAACGGCAATGTGACATTTCTGTAAAACTCCTTTGTCTGCGGCGGCTTGTTTAATATTAAATACCTTTTTATGATTGTATCAATTTCAAATATGTGTGACATCTCAAGGGCCATATCAATATTGTCAAACATTTCTTTTGATTTCTTGTGTTCGTACTGCTTAATTTTATCATCTGTATCAATACCAATCATCTTGTAATGCTTCAGCCTTATTTTATTCACCATATGTATGTCTAAATCATCCAATCCATTGTTCTCAAAAGTTTTCTTTATATCATTAAAATAACTCACAAACATCTGGTAACTAAGCATAATTTCTCACCCCTATCTAAAATTAAACAAAATCAAAACCTGGACTACAATCATTGCAATCAAAATTCCACAAACTAAAGCAGAACCAACCCATAAAATAAATACCTCTTTAAACTCCTCTCCTTTCTTAGCTTCTCCGCAGCAATCAGGCAGACATTAATCAAGTCCAGCAACTCCTGGTACTGCATCTCCTCAAACTCTCCCTCTTCCTCAAACCTATTGTCAGATACAGCTTTTAATGTATCCCTATATCTTCCTCTCCATTCGTGGTATTCTTCCTTTACCAGATTTGCTATGGCATCAAAGCTCATATTCTTCCAGCTGTCTCCTTTCCTCTTCTTGTGCACCATCCACAGGTTATCAGCATCTGCCAATACCTTATCAAAATTGTTCTCAAACATATGTTACCTCCTTCTTAATCAAAACAAATATTCCCTTTACTTTATTATAATTGTAGAGTATTAAATAAACTAAATATATACATATCAATAATGAAGCAATTATCAAATCATAGTTTAAATTATAGTCATGCTCCATATCCCACGGTAAAATCCAAGAACTAATTATCACAAACAAAAAAGTTGAAATAATAAGATTGGGCAAAAACCATTCTTTAGTTTCAACTATCTCTTTACTACAGTGTGGACATTTCATTATTCTTTCACCTCACATTACCGATAAAATTTTAATTGAAATCAATAATCTTCCCGCATTGCAGGCATTTCCAGTCAAAAGGCGAGTGACTATAAAATCTCACTCTTTGCTTTGATATCCTTTCCCTTATTATGTGTTTGCAGTCGTTATATTCCTTCATAATTTCATCTCTATTTTGTAATACCTAAACTTATATATAAACCTTTCTATTTTCAAAAACAAAAAGTATTTATACTAGCTATGCTTATAAATCAATATTAAATTGTACACGATAAAACGATGAACCATAATTTTGGCATCCACCTGACACTTGATATTGAAAACTGCGATGCCCAAAAACTTGTTGACAATCATCTCATCTATAACTTGCTTAATAATCTTCCAGCGCAGTTTTCTATGAACAAAATGACTCTTCCTTACGTGGTGGAATGGAAGGACAAGTTTGCGGGCATCCCCGGCATATCCGGATTTGTGATGATTGCCGAATCCCATATCAGCGTGCATACCTTCCCAGAGCA
>Ga0208375_1004059_pt1 | contig 11847 bp, 7 predicted proteins | sample RifOxyD1_FD_184038 | JGI IMG/M metagenome (GOLD analysis project Ga0208375, IMG submission 184038) | Soil microbial communities from Rifle, Colorado - Rifle Oxygen_injection D1 (SPAdes) | ecosystem: Environmental > Terrestrial > Deep subsurface > Rock core/Sediment | place: Rifle, Colorado... | reverse complement strand
CGGATGCGGCTGCAGCAGGTCGGCGTCCACCCCGAAGCGATCCACGGCGGTGGGCTCTCGACCATCGGCGAACCCGATCGCTTCTTCTCGCACCGGCGCGACGCGCGTACGGGGCGGATGGCGACGCTAGCCTGGTTCGCTTAGCCGCATACGCGTCGCATACCGTATCGGGCGGCTCGCGAACGGCGACTTGATCGGGCACGTGGCGGCCGCATCTGGAATCGACCCCACCTGGAGCGACCGACATGACCCTGCAGGACGAACTCGATGCGCTGCCCGGCGTGACCGCCGCCCCGGATGCCGCCACCCGCGGCTTCGTGTTCAACCACACCATGCTGCGGGTCAAGGACATCGCGAGATCGCTGGACTTCTACACCCGCGTGCTCGGTTTCACCGTGGTGCGCAAGCGCGATTTCGAGGAGGCCGCCTTCAGCCTGTACTTCCTGGTGCGGGTCGCCGATCGCGCTGCCATCCCGGCCGACGAGTCCGCGCGCGGCCAGTGGCTGCTCTCGCAACCGGGCGTGCTGGAGCTGACGCACAACCACGGCACGCAGGACGATCCCGGCTTCGCTTACCACGACGGCAACAGCGAGCCGCGCGGCTTCGGCCACATCTGCATTTCCGTGCCGGACGTCGAGGCCGCGTGCGCTCGCTTCGAAGCGCTGGGCGTGCCGTTCCAGAAGCGCCTCACCGACGGCCGCATGAAGGACATCGCCTTCATCAAGGACCCGGACGGCTACTGGGTCGAGATCCTGCAGCCCACGCCGCGCGACTAGGCCGCCTTCAGCGCCTCGATGAAGCCGCGGCGCCAGGCGGTGATGTCGTGCGTGCGCAACCGCGCCATCATCGATGACCAGCGTTCGCGGCGCTCGTCCATCGGCATTTCAGCGGCCATGGCAATCGCGTCGGCCACGCCCTCTAGGTCGTACGGGTTGACCAGCAGCGCGCCGTCCAGCTCTCGCGCCGCACCGGCGAAGCTCGACAGCACCAGCACGCCCGGGTCGTCGGCGTCCTGCGCGGCGACGAACTCCTTGGCGACCAGGTTCATGCCGTCGCGCAGCGGTGTGACCAGTCCGACGCGTGCCAGGCGGTAGAAGCCGGTCAGCGATGCATGCGGGAAGTTGCGGTTGACGTAGCGCATCGGTGTCCAGTCCGGCTGCGCGTGCTCGCCATTGATGTGGCCGGACAGGCGCTCGAGCTGCTCGCGCAGGGCCTGGTACTCGGCCACCTCGCCGCGCGACACCGGTGCGATCTGCAGGAAGGTCAGCCGCCCGAGTTGCTCCCAGTGGCGCTCCAGGTAGCAGCCGAAGGCACGGAACCGTTCCGGGAGCCCCTTGGAGTAGTCCAGCCGGTCGACACCGATCGCCAGCAGGCGGCCCGACAGGCTGTCGGCCAACCGTTTGACGCTGGCCTTGCCCACCGCGTTGGCCGCCTGTTCGGCGATGCGCGCGGTATCGATGCTGATGGGGAAGGCGCCGGCGCGCAGGCGGTGGCCCTTGGCGGTCGCGAGCACCCCGCTCTCGATCACCTCGCCGCGGCCGAACAGGCGCACGTAGTCCTGGAAGCGCTCCAGGTCGCGCTCGGTCTGGAAGCCGATCAGGTCGTACGACGACAGCCCCTCGAACAGCCGGTTGTGGTCCGGCAGCGCGGCCAGCAGGTCCGAGGACGGCATCGGCACGTGCAGGAAGAACCCCAGCCGGCACTTGATGCCCCGCTGGCGCAGCAGCTGCGCCAGCGGGATCAGGTGGTAGTCATGGATCCACACCAGGTCGTCGTCGCGCAGCAGCGGCGCCAGCGTGTCGGCGAACAGCGCGTTGACCCGGCGGTACGCGGCGTACGTCTCGCGGCTGTAGTCGACCAGGTCGACCCGGAAGTGCAGCAGCGGCCACAGGGTGCGGTTGGCGAAGCCGTTGTAGTAGTCGTCGTGGTCGCGCCGCGACAGGTCCACCGTGACGTACTGGATGTCCCCCGCCTGCTGCTCGCGCACGTTGCCGGACGTTTCCTCGTCGATCCGGCCGCTCCAGCCGAACCACAACCCGCCGGTTTCCTCCAGTGCGGCCTGCAAGGCGACGGCCAGGCCGCCGGAGCTGGCCTTGTCGGGAAGGGCGACGCGGTTGGAGACGATGACTAGGCGGGACATGGGTCTTCTAGGGACTAGGGACTAGGGGCTAGGGACTGGGGACTAGGGATTAGGGGCAGGGTTTGAGAGCTGGGACTTCGAGACTTGGAACTGGGCTAGCCCCTAGCCCCCAGCCCCTAGTCTCTCGATCGCAATCACGTCGCCTCCTGCCACGGCCGGCTCAGCCGCATTGCGGCGATGATCAGGCCGACGTGCGAGTAGGTCTGGGGGAAATTGCCCCAGGCTTCGCCGTCGCCGAACTCCAGGTCCTCCGACAGCAGGCCGAGCGGGTTGCGGCGGGCGAGGATGCGCTCGAACATCTCGCGTGCTTCGTCCTCGCGGCCGATTGCGGCCAGCGCGTCGATGTACCAGAAGGTGCAGATGGTGAAACTGGTCTCGGGCGTGCCGAAATCGTCCGGCGCGACGTAGCGGAACAGCGCGTCGCCCTGGCGCAGGTCGCGGCCGATCGCCTCGACCGTGGCGATGAAGCGCGGGTCGTGCGGCTCGACGAAGCCCAGGTCGGCCAGCAGCAGCAGCGAGGCATCCAGCCGCTTGCCGTCCAGTGACTCGACGAAGTGCCCTAGGTCCGGGTCGAACGCGTGTTCGAGGATGTGGGCGCGCATGTGCGAGGCGCGCCCCGCCCAGTGCGTTGCGCGGTCGTCCAGCCCGAGGTGGGCGGCGATCTTCGCCAGCCGGTCGCACGCCGCCCAGCACATCACGCTGGAGTAGGTGTGCACCTCGGCGCGGCCGCGGAACTCCCACAGACCCGCATCGGGCTGGTCGTACAGCGCGAAGGCGCGGTCGCCGACCGGTTCGAGCCGGCGGAACATCGCTGCGTCGCCGCGGTGCGCCAGGCGCCGGTCGAAGAACAGCTGCGTGGAGGCCAGCACCACGCTCCCGTACACGTCGTGCTGCTTCTGCACCCACGCCAGGTTGCCGCGGCGCACCGGGCCCATGCCGCGGTACCCCGCCAGCGAGGGCACCTCGTCCTCGGCCAGCTCCACTTCGAAGCCGATGCCGTACAGCGGCTGCAGTTCGCCATCCACCGCGCCAGCGGCATTGCCGGCGATGTTGAAGACGTAGCGCAGGTAGTCCTCCATCGAGCGTGTCGCGCCCAGCCGGTTGAGCGCGCGCACGACGAACGCCGCATCGCGCAACCAGCAGTAGCGGTAGTCCCAGTTGCGCACGGTGTGCGGCGCCTCGGGGATCGAGGACGTGATGGCGGCGACGATTGCGCCGGTCTCCTCGTACTGGCACAGCTTCAGCGTGATCGCGGCGCGGATCACCGCCTCCTGCCAGTCCAGCGGGATCGACAGGTAGCGCACCCACTCGCGCCAGTAGTCGACGGTCTGCTCCTCTGCGTGGCGCACGAAGGCGGCCACCGGTTGGGTCAGCGTCTCGTCCGGCCCGAGCACGAGGTGCACTTCGCGGTCGAGCACGAACGGCAGGGCGTCGCGCACCAGCCGCACCGGCACGTCGCTGGTCAGGCGCAAGGTGAAGCCGGGCACGAGGTAGCGGATATGGTTGCTGCCCCAGGTCGTCTCCGGCACGGCGGCACCGTAGTCGGCGAGCGGGCGCAGGCGCACGCGGATGCGCGGGCTGCCCGCGAGCGGCCGCACGCGCCGCGCCAGCATCACCGGGCGATAGAAGCGGTCGTGCTGGTGCCAGCGGGGCGCGAAGTCGGTGATCTCCACCGCGCCGCCGTGGCAGTCGCGCAGCACCGTGCGCAGCACCGCGGTGTTGTCGAGATACGTCTGCTCGGCGCTTTCCAGGTCTTCCAGCTCGATGGCGTAGTCGCCGCCCGGGTGGTCGCTGGGCGAGAGCAGGGCGCAGAAGGTCGGGTCACCGTCGAAGGCCGGAACGCAACCCCAGACGATGCGGGCCTGGCCGTCCACCAGCGCGGCGATGCTGCCGTTGCCGATCAGGCCCAGGTCGAGCGTCTGCGGACATGCGGCATGGTCGGGACGCGCGCTCATGCTTGCGCTACCTCAGCCAGCCATGACCGGACCTCGGAGGGCGATGCCAGTCCGTGCCGCGCGCAACTGGGCTGCCGGTCGCCGACCAGCACGGCGATGCCGTCGTGCGCCAGCACCGCCTCGAAGCCATGCTCGTCGGTGTGGTCGTCGCCCACGAACACCGGCGTGCGGCCGGCGAACGGCGCCTCGTCCAGCATGCGCGCCACCGCCGCGCCCTTGTTGGCGCCCTTCGGCCGCAGCTCCAGCACGTGGTCGCCGGGTTGCAGGCTGTACCCGGGCAGCCACGCGATCGCCGCCTCGGCCAGGGCGCGCATCGCCGGCTCGGCCTCCGGGTTGCCGCGCCAGTGCAGGGCGACGGTCGCGCCCTTGTCCTCGACCACCGCGCCGGGATGCCGCAGGGCGACCGTCCGCGCCTCCCCGCGCAGGGTCCGCAGCGGGGTCGGCGGCTTGGCGGCCGGGCCGTCGCCCCGGTGCTCCAGGCCATGCAGGCCGGCCGCCGGCAGCCGCAGCGGGGCGAACAGGTGGTCCAGTTGCTCCAGCGAGCGCCCGCTGACCAGCGCCAGCGCACCGTCCAGGCGCCGGTGCAGCACCTCGAGGGCCTCGAGCATGTCGGGGTCGACGTGCACCCGGTGCGGGGCGTCGGCGAAGTCCAGCAGGGTGCCGTCGACGTCCAGGAACAACGCCCAGTCGTCGGAGAAGGGCGGGGGTGGGGGCAGATCGGGTCGGCGCATGCACGCCATAGTGAACAGCCGGGTGTCAGCATCCGGTGGACGGGGCCCGCGCCCCGTTGAAGGCGGCCGGTGGAAGCCGCATCTAGCGGGCATCGCGGCCGAGGCCGCCTTCGACTTCCGAGGACTTCCCCATGCGGATGGACAAGCTCACCTCGCGCTTCCAGCAGGCCATCGCCGATGCGCAGTCGCTGGCGGTCGGGCGCGACCACACCATCATCGAACCCGTGCACCTGCTGGTGGCGCTGCTGGACCAGTCCGGTGGAAGCACGAAGCCGCTGCTTTCGCAGGCGGGCGTCAACGTGCCGCTGCTGCGCGAGCGCCTGGGCGAGGCGTTGGACAAGCTGCCGAAGGTGTCGGGCCAGGCCGGCAACGTCAGCATCGGCAACGACCTCTCGCGCCTGCTCAACGTCACCGACAAGCTGGCCCAGCAACGCGGCGATGCCTTCATCGCCAGCGAGCTGTTCGTGCTGGCCGCGCTGGACGACAGCGGCGAGGCCGGCCGCGCCCTGAAGGCGGCCGGCGCCGACAAGGCGCGCATCGAAGCGGCCATCGCCAAGGTCCGCGGCGGCGAGAGCGTGCAGTCGGAGAACGCCGAGGACCAGCGCCAGGCGCTGGAGAAGTTCACCATCGACATGACCGCGCGCGCCGAGTCGGGGAAGCTCGACCCGGTGATCGGCCGCGACGAGGAGATCCGCCGCACCATCCAGGTCCTGCAGCGCCGCACCAAGAACAACCCGGTGCTGATCGGCGAACCGGGTGTCGGCAAGACCGCAATCGTCGAGGGACTGGCGCAGCGCATCATCAACAACGAGGTGCCCGAGGGCCTGCGCGGCAAGCGCCTGCTGTCGCTCGACATGGGCGCGCTCATCGCCGGCGCGAAGTTCCGCGGCGAGTTCGAGGAGCGCCTGAAGGGCGTGCTCAACGACCTGTCCAAGAACGAGGGCCAAGTGATCCTGTTCATCGACGAACTGCACACCATGGTCGGCGCCGGCAAGGCCGAGGGCTCGATGGACGCCGGCAACATGCTCAAGCCGGCACTGGCCCGTGGCGAGCTGCACTGCATCGGCGCCACCACGCTGGACGAGTACCGCAAGTACGTCGAGAAGGATGCCGCGCTGGAGCGCCGCTTCCAGAAGGTGTTCGTGGGCGAGCCGACGGTGGAGGACACCATCGCGATCCTGCGCGGGCTGAAGGAGCGCTACGCGGTGCACCACGGCGTGGAGATCACCGACCCGGCGATCGTCGCCGCCGCCACCTTGTCGCATCGCTACATCGCCGACCGCCAGCTGCCGGATAAAGCCATCGACCTGATGGACGAGGCCGCCAGCCGCATCCGCATGGAGATCGACTCCAAGCCCGAGGAACTGGACCGAAAGGAGCGCCGGCTGATCCAGCTCAAGATCCAGCGCGAGGCGCTGAAGAAGGAGAAGGACGCCGAATCGAAGCAGCGCCTGGCCGACCTGGAGGCCGAGATCGAGACGCTTGAGCGTGAGTTCAACGACCTTGAGGAAATCTGGAAGGCCGAGAAGGCCACGCTGCAGGGGGCGACGAAGATCAAGGAACAGATCGAGGCGGCCAAGCTGGAGCTGGAAGCCGCGCAGCGCCGGCAGGACTACGCGCGCATGAGCGAGATCCAGTACGGCCAGTTGCCGCAGCTGGAGACCCAGCTGAAGGCCGCGCAGGAGGCCGAAACCAAGGGCTTCACCCTGCTGCAGGATCGCGTCACCGCCGAGGAGATCGCCGAGGTGGTTTCGCGCTGGACCGGCATCCCGGTGTCCAAGATGCTGGAGGGCGAGCGCGAGAAGCTGCTCAAGATGGAGGACCAGCTGCACGCACGCGTGGTCGGGCAGGACGAGGCGATCAAGGTCGTGTCCGACGCGGTGCGCCGTTCGCGCGCCGGGCTGTCCGACCCGAACCGCCCGTCGGGCTCGTTCCTGTTCCTGGGGCCAACCGGCGTGGGCAAGACCGAACTGTGCAAGGCGCTGGCCGAGTTCCTGTTCGACTCCAGCGACGCGATGGTGCGCATCGACATGAGCGAGTTCATGGAAAAGCACGCCGTGTCGCGCCTGGTCGGTGCGCCTCCCGGCTACGTGGGCTACGAGGAAGGCGGTTACCTCACCGAGGCCGTGCGTCGCCGTCCGTACAGCGTGATCCTGCTGGACGAGGTGGAGAAGGCCCACCCGGACGTGTTCAACATCCTGCTGCAGGTGCTCGACGACGGCCGCCTGACCGACGGCCAGGGCCGCACCGTCGACTTCCGAAACACCGTCATCGTGATGACGTCCAACCTCGGCTCGCAGATGATCCAGGAGATGTCCGACAGTGGCGGAGACGCGGCGGCGGGCTACACGCAGATGAAGGCCGCGGTGATGGGCGTGGTGCAGAGCCACTTCCGTCCCGAGTTCATCAACCGGCTGGATGACATCGTCGTGTTCCACCCGCTCGACAAGGCGCAGATCCGTTCGATCGCGCGCATCCAGATGGCGGGGCTGGAGAAGCGGCTGGCCGAGCGCGGCCTGAAGCTGCAGCTGTCGGACGATGCGCTGGCGCTGCTGGCCAACGTCGGCTTCGACCCGGTCTACGGCGCCCGCCCGCTCAAGCGCGCGATCCAGCAGCAGCTGGAGAACCCGCTGGCGCAGCGCATCCTCGCCGGCGAGTTCGCCAGCGGCGATACGGTGCGCGTGGAGGCGAAGGGCGGGGAGCTGGTGTTCGACAAGGGCTGATGGGCCGCGCGACGCAGCGACATCGCTGCGTCGCCTCGGGATCCTGTAGGAGCGGCTTCAGCCGCGATTAGCTCGCCAAGCGGGCGCATGGTTCCACGATCGCGGCTGAAGCCGCTCCTACAGAATGCGGTTCCATCTACTGTAGGAGCGACGTGAGTCGCGATCGCGAACCGGCTGGCGTGTCGCGACTTACGTCGCTCCTGCAAGGCTGTCGGGTTACGCCACCGCCGGCGGCAGGTGGTGGTCGCCCCGGTAGGGCGGGGTGGCCATCACCATCTCCGCCAGGCTGTGGGCGAGTTCGCGCTCGGCCATCACCGCAGCGTCGGCGCCGTGCTCCAGCAGGTGCTTGACCTCGGCGTCGGAGTGCGCGCGCGCCACGATGGTGAGTCCCGGGTTGAGCTTGCGCAGATTGGCGATCACCTCGCCGGCCTCGAGCACGTTGGGGATGGCCACGAGTACGGTCTTGGCGCGCTCGGGTTGGGCCTCGAGCAGCACGCGTTCGTTGACGGCGTTGCCGCGGATGGCGGGCAGCCCGGCCTCGCGTGCGCGGTCGACCAGGTCGTCCTCGCCGTCGATCACGACCACCGGCACGTGCCTCTCCGTCAGCAGGCGCCCCAGTTCGCTGCCGACGCGGCCGTGGCCGATCAGGATGACGTGGTTCTCGATGTCCTCGGGGATCGGCGGACTGACCATCGGCTGCGGCGCGGTGTCGATGCCCGCCAGCTCCTCCGCGGCCTGCACCCGCTTGACCCACGCGAACAGCAGCGGATTGACGATGATCGACAGCAGCGCGCCGGCCAGGATCAGGTCCTGGCCCGTCTCGGGCAGGATGTCCAGCGACACGCCCAGGCCGGCGAGGATGAAGGAGAACTCGCCGATCTGCGCCAGCGCCGCGGAGATCACCAGCGCAGTGGAGTTGGGCTTGCCGAAGGCCCGCACGATCCAGAACGCCGCCAGCGACTTGCCCAGCACGATGATGGCGAACGTGGCGAGGACCTCGAGGGGGCGCTCCACCAGGATCATCGGGTTGAACAGCATGCCCACCGACACGAAGAACAGCACCGCGAACGCATCGCGCAGTGGCAGCGTGTCGTTGGCCGCCTTGTGGCTGAACTCCGACTCATTGAGCAGCATGCCGGCGAAGAAGGCGCCCAGCGCGAACGACACGCCGAACATCTCCGCCGACCCGAACGCCACGCCCAGCGCGATGGCGAGCACGCACAGGGTGAACAGCTCGCGCGAGCCGGTGCCGGCGACGCGCTCGAGGATCCAGGGGATCACCCGGCGCCCGATGATCAGCATGAAGGCGACGAAGCCGCCGACCTTGAGGAACGTGGCCAGCAGCGCGCCGCCGATATCGCCCGTGGCACCCTCGTCGCCACGCAGGAAGCCCGCCATCGCCGGCAACAGGACCAGCGCCAGCACCATCGCCAGGTCCTCGACGATCAGCCAGCCGACCGCGATGCGCCCGCGCTGGGTCTCCACGACCCGAAGCTCCTCCAGCGCCCTCAGCAGCACCACGGTGCTGGCCACCGACAACGCCAGGCCGAAGACGATGCCGGCGCCGTGCGTCCAGCCCATGAAGCGCGCCAGGCCCCAGCCCATCAGCGTGGCCACCGCGATCTGCACCACCGCGCCGGGCAGGGCGATGGCCTTGACCGACAGCAGGTCGCGCATCGAGAAGTGCAGGCCGACGCCGAACATCAGCAGGATCACGCCGATCTCGGCCAGCTGCGGCGCCAGCTCCTGGTCGCCGACGAACCCGGGCGTGAACGGGCCGGCGATGATGCCGGCCACCAGGTACCCCACCAGCGGCGACAACCGCAGCCGCTGCGCCAGCGATCCGAAGATGAACGCAAGCACGAAGCCCGCCACCAGGATCGCGATCAGTGGGGTGTGGTGGGGCATGGGGCGTCCTTGGCGTGGGTCGGTTCAGGATGTGGGCGGCAGGCACCGCGCGCAAGGCGCGGGTCCGGTTCCGCCACGACCGGCACGTACAATGGCCGGATGATTGCTTTTCGTGATTTCGCCCTCCGCCGTGGCGAACGGCTGCTGTTGTCCAACGTCGACCTGGCCCTTCATGCGGGCTGGCGCGTCGGCGTGATCGGCCGCAACGGCACCGGCAAGTCGTCGCTGTTCGCCGCCATCCAGGGCGAGGTCGAAGCCGACCGTGGCGACATCGACGTGCCCAGCCGCGTGCGCATCGCCAGCGTCGCCCAGGAAACCCCCGCGCTGGACGACCGCGCGCTGGATTTCGTTCTCTCGGGCGACGCCCCGGTGCACGCCGCACTGCAGGCCGAGGCCACCGCGTTCGCCAACGAGGACTGGGAGGCCGTCGCCGAGGCCCACCACCGCATCGAGGAGCTGGGCGGCTACGACGCCACGGCCCGCGCCGGCAAGCTGCTGCACGGCTTGGGATTCTCGCCCGAGACGCATGACCGGCCGGTCAAGGCGTTCTCGGGCGGCTGGCGCGTGCGACTGAACCTGGCGCGCGCGCTGATGACGCCGTCGGACCTGCTGCTGCTGGACGAGCCGACCAACCACCTCGACCTCGACGCCGTGCTGTGGCTCGAGCAGTGGCTGCTGCGCTACCCGGGCACGCTGCTGCTGATCAGCCACGACCGCGAGTTCCTCGACGGCGTCTCGACCCACACCCTGCACCTGCACGACGGCCGCGCGAAGCTGTACACCGGCGACTACACCGCGTTCGAGCGACAGCGCGCCGAGCAGCTGCGCCAGCAGCAGATCGCCCACGACAAGGAACAGGTCGAGCGCGCCCATTTGCAGAGTTTCATCGACCGCTTCAAGGCCAAGGCCAGCAAGGCCAAGCAGGCGCAGTCGCGGATGAAGCGGCTGGAGAAGCTGGCAGGCACCGAGGCGGTGCGGGTCGAGCGCGCGCTGCGGATCGAGTTTCCGGTGCCGGACCGGCTGCCGCACGCGCTGTTGCGGTTGGCGGATGCCGACTGCGGCTATCGAATGGGCGACCCTGTAGGAGCGGCTTCAGCCGCGAACGAAAATGGTCGTGCGCCGAAGGATCCGATCACGGCTGAAGCCGCTCCTACACCGGCAGTCACCACCATCCTCCAGAACGTCGGCTTCATCCTCGAAGCCGGCGACCGCGTCGCGCTGCTCGGCCCCAACGGTGCCGGCAAGTCGACGCTGGTGAAGTCGCTGGTCGGCGAGCTGCCGTTGCTGGCCGGCGAGCGCAGCGGCCACCCGGACCTGCGCATCGGCTACTTCGCGCAGCACACGGTGGAATCGCTGCGCGAGGGCGCCAGCCCGATGGACCACCTCGGCGACATCGCGCCGGGCGTGGGCAGCCAGCCGCTGCGCGACTTCCTGGGCAAGTGGAACTTCCCCGGCAACCGTGCGTTCGAGTCGGTGGACGGCTTCTCCGGCGGCGAGCGCGCGCGCCTGGCGCTGGCATTGATCGCCTGGCGCAAGCCCAACGTGCTGCTGCTGGACGAACCCACCAACCACCTCGACCTCGATATGCGCGAAGCACTGGCCGAGGCGTTGAGCGACTTCGACGGCGCCATCGTGCTGGTCAGCCACGACCGCCACCTGATCGGTCTGGTCTGCGACACCTTCTGGCGCGTGGCCGACGGCCAGGCGCTGCCGTTCGACGGCGACCTGGACGAGTACGCCAGCTGGCTGCGCACGCGCGACTCCAGTAACGACGGCAAGCCTGCGAAGGCCGCGGCGCCTGCACCGGCCGCCGCGGCAAAGCCCGCGCAGCCTGCACCGCCGCGCCGCAAGGCCAACCCGGTCAAGGTCGCCGCCGCCGAGTCGCGCGTGGCGACGCTGGAAGCGCAACTGGCCGAGGTCGAAGCCGCGCTCGGTGAGCCGGCCGCCTATGCCGGTGGCGGCGAACGCGCGGCCGAACTCGGCCGCGAACAGGCCCGCCTGCGCGCGGAGCTGGACGACGCCGAAGCGGCGCTGCTGGCGCTGTACGAAACCGACGCCGCCTGAGCACGCCCCCTCCCCAGGGTTGCCCTCGCTACGCCCGACCGCGACCATGCCTGCCGTCCGGCCGGCACAGGCGTCCATGAGCAACGAGCTGATCTACCTGCTGCTGATCTTCGGCCTGCTGGTCATCCCGCGGGCGCTCCAGCGGTTCAAGCTGCCCGCGCCGATCACCTGCCTGCTGCTGGGCGTGGGCGCGATGCTGCTGTGGGGCGAGCGCACGCACGACCCGGTCGTGGTGCTGCTGTCGACGCTGGGTATCTCCTCGCTTTTCCTGTTTGCCGGCCTCGAAGTGGATCTGGTGCAGCTGCGGCGCGGGCTCCGCCCCTTGT
>Ga0208375_1004055_pt1 | contig 11855 bp, 13 predicted proteins | sample RifOxyD1_FD_184038 | JGI IMG/M metagenome (GOLD analysis project Ga0208375, IMG submission 184038) | Soil microbial communities from Rifle, Colorado - Rifle Oxygen_injection D1 (SPAdes) | ecosystem: Environmental > Terrestrial > Deep subsurface > Rock core/Sediment | place: Rifle, Colorado... | reverse complement strand
CCTGGATTAGGTTTTGGTGGTAGCTGTTTCAGAAAAGATGTTTCTGCATTAAAAAGAACTGCTACTGATTTGGGCTTAGATGAACACACAATTAATTCTCTAAAAATAATATTAGAACAGAATGAATCTCAAAATTTGACTTCTGTCAAACGATATTTTTCATTATAATAATTAGTAAATTGTCAAACTGGGGTTTTAAATAAAATTATTTATTTTGTTATTGTTACCTAGTAATTACCTTGGAAAGTTTTATAAATTAACTAAAAAGGTTTTTTTTATGGTAACTTATGATCATAATCAATTTAGAGAAGATCCTGCAAAATCTGAAGCAAGAAAATGGGTTTTGAATCAATTGAAAAATATATTTCCTTCAAGTAGAGTTTCAAAAAGAAGAGCTAGAAACGGTGAAGGTTTTAAGAGACCAAATTTAGAAGCATTATTATTAACAGGTTCAACACTTGCTGAAGTTGATGAAATATTTTTACCTTTAGGTATCCAACCTAGAAATATTTATGGTGTTGATTGTTCTTCAGATGCTTTTAAATTAGTGAAAGCAGAAAATGATCGAAGAGATCCTAAAGCCAGGATTAATTTATTTAATGAAGGGGTTGTTGATACTTTTAGAAGAGATGAAGTTACTGGTATAGATATTGTTTCTTTAGATTTTGATAGGAATTATGGTCCAACTGTAATTAAAACAATTAGAGAATTGTTTGATTATCGAAATGAAGTTTTAGCTGATGAAGTCGGATTAGTTATTAATGTTCAAGCACGAAGAGAAACTTCTAATTTACAAAGAAGATTAGGTTTATTGAATTATTCGGTTGATCATGTTATGGCAAGTCGTTTAGGAGCTTTAAATTATTTTATTAGTGGGCGTGAAGCTAGTAAAGATGATTTAGGAGCTATTGCAAGATATACAGCTTTAAGATTTTCTGAAGAATTCAAAGGTCAAGGAGTTGTAAGAAACAAATTTCATTTAAGCGATATGAGAAGAGCATTATTGCAAGAAGTTTATATGAGTGCTTTATTCCCAGTACTTAAAACTATTTCTTTTGAAGAGGTTATTGAATACTGTGAAAATACTTGGGCTCATATTCCTGTTGTTATGCACAATGTTTCTTCTTTGAAATTAGTTAAACAACAAATTCAACCTTTTTTAGTTGGTGATGATGAATTCTTGTCAGAACCTTTATTATTAGTTTTGGCTTCATTAGTTGGTGGCTTTGAAATTTTATATGAAACTGTTGCTTTGAAATATTTGAAAGAATCTGGCAATGAAAAACAATTTCAAACAAATCCCTTAAGTTGCGGTAGATTATTAGCCACTGATGATCTTTTTTTGGGTTATGATATTTTAGATTATGCTGAATATAGTTATAATAGTCAAAGTGGTGCTCCTATGAATACTTCCTTTTTTCATTTAAGAAGAGGTATTGCAGATCCAAAATTAAAGAATGTTGCAACAAAAATAAATGAAGCTACAAGAAGAGCAACGCCTAAAGTTTTAGAGAAAAGATTGGAATTGAATCTGGGATTAACAGCAAAGTTAAATAGTATATATTCTAATTCTTCAAATGTTGAAGATCAACAAAGAAGGGTTTTAGAATTATTTAATAGTGAGGTTGGTAGGTCTAAAGATTTAACTCCAGCAGAGAAAGAAATTTTAATTAATTTATATAAATCAGACTGTCAGGTTTATGTTGAAGTCAGTCATCACATTGGTGATTCATTACGTAGAATGATATCCTGGGCTAATATAACTTCAGAGCAAATGTTAAGGAATCCAAAAGTATTATCTTCTGTTGATAGTTTAAGTTTGGGTAATCTAGGTGTTGGAAGAATCGCTGATGCATCACAAGTTTTAGAAGATTTTGAATTGGAAATTACTGATGAAGTTTCTTCAGGAGTTATTGAACCTAAAGTTGCAAAGAAATATATTCGTTCACGTGCAGAATTAATTGCTGCTATTGATGAAGCTTTACCTAGTTTACCAGAAACTGGAAGAACAAGAGCTTTTTTAGGAATATATAATGTTGATCAACAATTTGTAAATAGTTTACCAGCTTATATTGCAAACAGACATCCTTCAAGAAATAAAGATTCTATTCCAGAAAAAGTTGCTGAACCATTAAAAAAATCATCGACAGGACTTAGAGCTAATGATTATACTGTTGATGAAAAAGCAGCTATTGCTGCGACTGCAAATAGATATGGTGATAAATTTGCTGCAGATACTTTTGGAGTTAGTGTAAGTAGTATTCCTGCTTTGAAAGCACATATTACTATGGAAACATATTCTCCAGTTTTTGTTGTTAGAAGAAACGAGAATTTATTTGTTGGAAAAAATCCAAGATTAGAAACAATAGTAGATAAATTAAGACAAGAACATGGTAATATAATTCCTGATAGGGTTTTAGAACATCATAATATTGATTTTTACTAATTAGAAAATTTTTAATAATTAAATAATTCAGTTATTTAAAGGAATTCTTTTAGGCAAATCAAGTTTTGTTAAAATCCCCATTAATTTAACTTTTCTCATAAGAACATCATTTTCATTTAATTGTTAATTCCACTGGTCTTTGACCAGTGGTCAATCATGAATAGCTTTTTTTATATGTGAATAATATAGAATGTGAGCTTGTCGAATCTGAAGCTCACACTCAAACCATCAAATTAGTGTGAACTTTTTCTACCTTAAAAAATTTTCGTTCGAGCTCAGGAGAAAAAATGAAAAACTACGAATTACCTAGATACAGCTCTTGTGTTGGTGAGGCTTGGATGCATGGAATGTTCAAAGTAAAATTTTGTCATCCTGTTTTTGATAATAAGGAAATAAGAGAATATTCTAAACAATTGTTTAGAGAAGCTTGTGAAAAATATAATATTAAAATTAGTGAACTGGGTTTTGATAATAATCATGTACATATGCTTGTTGATATGGGTCTTCGATCAAGACCTGAAATTGCAAAGTTATTGAAAGGATATACAGCTAAAAAGTTATTTCAAAAATTTCCAGAATTAAAAAAGCCAAGAAATGAAGGAGGCAAATTTTGGAATAGTGGTTTTTGGAATCCAAGTTATTATTTAGAAAGCCCAAAAGATATGGCTAGAATAATCAAATACATTAGAAATCAGAAATATGGTTTGGGAAAAGATAAAGAACAAAAGACATTAGAAATTTATGCGAGCTGATCTAACGTAGTTAACATGCCACCGGTCTATGACCGGTGGTTCTTGACAAATTTTTTAACAGCTCTATGGTCCTTTATTCTAAAATCATTCACATTTGGAATACCTCTCTTAATCAAATTTCCACTTTCAGAAAAAGAAAGAGCAACATTTCCCATTTCTGGAACTTTAGGAAGATTCAATAAAGTACAAAAATCATAAATCATTCTATTTTTGACATCACTCAAATAATATCCTCTTTCAATAGCGCCAAAAAAATAGGAGCCTAATCGCAAAGCTCTATCTCTAAATAAAATATTTCTACTAATATCATCAGAATAACCCTCTTTTTTTAAAGCAGACATAATCGAAGGATAAAATCCTTCATCAATTGATATATATCCAGATAATACTTTAAATCTTTCAAAACCATTTGAAGCTTGTTCATATTCTTCAATAAGTTTTCTACCATCTGACTTCAATCTTAAAAAACTTCTTTTATCCTCAGTTATTTCTAAAGAAGATCTCCCAGAAACTGCTAACCATTGTATAAACCGTGAAATTGCTTCACTTCTTGCTTCCATTAAACTTTCAGTTTCTTCATTTTGAGAAGAAAAAGCATATCTTCTTACCTGATTTTTTATAAATTCATAATCATCAATCATTCTTCCAAAACTTTGACCACTATCACCCTCTCTACCAGCAAGATAATTTGTTCCCAAAAAACCACCTGACTTTAACAAACCTTTACCAAAAAGCAGTGCTAAAGTATATTTTTTTCTAATAGATATAGGTCCTTGATAATCTAAATTAGCATAAACCAATGGGCCATTTAGTCTAATCTCACCAGAAGCAATTTTTTCTAATACAACACAATCTTCACCATAAATAAAATTTTTTCTTGGGATTCCTAAATGCTCACTTTCATTTAATTCAATTGCTTGTTCTAATGAGGATTTATCCCAATCTAAAGAATAAACTCTTTGTGGAGAAAATCCTAAATCTAATAAAACATTCTTAGTTTCAATTAATTGGTGTGCACCAAAATGTATTGCAGCACCTTCCCTAATTAATGAATTATTTAATCTTTTTTCAACAAATTCTTTTATTCTTTTATGATAAAGATGCTTATTCGTAAAATCATAACTTTTTTTCTGGGCCATAAAAATTTCATTAAATAGGTTATATTTAAAAGTAACTTTACAAGGTTTATAATAAGTAATCTTTATCTTTTTCTAAAAATGAATAACTTTTTGTTTAGTTCTTTAATTAACTAGAGAATGAGATATTTAATTTTTAGCATATTTCCATAAAATCTTAAAATGATTCCTATAACTTTCAGCAATTTCTTTATTTTTAATAATTACAATATGAGGTTTTTCTTTGATTAAATGTATAGAGACCATATCTCCAACTATTGATGTAGTTGCTTCACTGATTATATCTAAATATCTAATTTCCATAAATTTAGCATTTTCCATTTTATGACCTTTAAATTGTTTGGGCATAATTAGTTTAAATTTAACTTTCTGATGTTCTAATTCTTTAATTAACCAAGGGGATTCATAAAATAAATCATAAGCTCTTCCTGTTCCTCCAAATCCAGAAATCTCTTTATATTTCATTAATTCTTTCATAAAAGTTTTTAATCCTTCTTTTCCTTCATAAACATTAACTTCAAAATTATTTTCTTTTGTTTTTTTTATATTCTTTAGAATAGGGATAAGATTTTGGATTAATGCTTCTTTTTCTTTAATTGAGTTTAATAGATTTTCCGGGTTACTAGCTTCAAAGTATTTTTTATTTTCTTTATTTACAAATTTAACTAATCCTTTTTCGATTAAATTATTTAAAATTGTGTATGTAAGAGTCCTATCAATACTAATTTTTTTTGAAAGATCATTTGCAGATATTAATCCTGTGGTTAGTAATATTTCATAAACTTTTGCTTCATTTCCGGTTAAGCCTATTTCTTTTAATTTTGATTGATAATCCATATTAATATGAGGGTTTTATTCTTTTTAAATGTTGTTATTTTTACTAACAACTAGGATTTATATGTTCTTTGAGAAATGCAGATTATATGAAATCCCAAAGATTAGAAGAGATTTTAGGTATAATTATTATAGAATCTGTACCTGTAGTTATAGGTGCTACTTTAAGTAGTGTTGGTAGAGTTTTTAGTTTTCCAGAACTAATCTTAGCTCCTGTGTTAATAGATGTAATAAGTGGAATAAATTTAGAAGAGCCTAATTATTTTGGAAAATACCTGTGGAATAATACTAAATATGCTTTTGGTGCATCTCTTCCTTATATAGATAAATTTCCAGAATTTTGTAAATATTTTGAAGGCGTTATGTAATAATGAATAGACTCTACGAAGATGCATTGCATCCCAGAGAAGCAACAGAAACTATTACAGAGCTATTAACTAATCCGAATAAAAAAGGTTTAGTTTTTGTAGTTCCAGAATTATCATCAAGAGTTTATCCAGAGAGAGATGGATTTGCCGTAAACAAAGGTATAAATCAATATGGGAATATAAGACCATTAAATTCATTTATTGAAGATCCAATAAATAACAGATGTTTGGAAATTTGGAAAAATATTAAAACTGATTTGTGGAGTAGAATCAAACGACAAATGAAAAGATCAGAAAAATCTTTTATTATAACTGAAAATTTTTTAGGTTATAGTAGAGTGTTTGAAAATTTTGATAAGTATATGGATACGTATCTTTATCTGGGAACTATAGATGAGATGATTAATGAAGTAAGATTGAATTTTGAGAACAATTAAGCGCTCCCACAGGGATTTGAACCCTGGTCTCAGCCTTCGCGGGGCCACGTACTATCCAGGCTATACTATAGGAGCACAATTTTAAGAATAAAATATCAATTATAAATCTATGCGTCAATATTAATCTCCATAAAAAAGTATATAAACAGTTAAATTTCCTCAATTCCCATGGAAAAAGTATTAAAATGCTCAGCAAGCAAGACCGAGCTAACAAACGATAAAGGTGCTGTTATTTTCAAATGCCCAAAGTGCGGTCAAGCTGATATCATAAGGTCGTATCATAGTAGAGAATTAGCTACAAAATATGAATGCCCAAAGTGCGGCTTTGAAGGCCCAAATTAAAATGGTAAAAGCAGGAATAACCGTACAAATCATGCCAGAGTCTGTAGAGATTGATTTGAAAGACCTAGAAATTAAAGTTAGAAAAGTTATCAATGATACTTACGGTGATGTTGGTGAGATTAGAGTTTCTGAAGAACCAATCGCATTCGGTTTAATTGCATTAAAGGTTATATTCATTATTGATGAAAGTTTGGGTACTGATGTTATTGAAGAGGCTTTATTGAAATTAGATGAAGTTGAGAATGCAAGGGTTGTTGACTTTAGAAGAGCTATTGGTTAGAAACCTTTTTATTCTTTTAATCTTTCTTAATTATTATGTTAACCCCAGAACAAGTTGAAGCAATCAAGGGAGAATTAATTTCACTCTCTCCAGAAGATCAACAAAAAAAGCTCAAAGAGATAATTTCAAAGCTTTCTCCAGAAGAACGTGAGCAGTTAGTGGGTAAACAACAATGTCCCTTTTGTTTAATGGTTGAAGGAAAGATTCCAACAAGAAAAGTTTTTGAAGATGATAAAGTCTTAGCTGTTTTAGATATTAATCCCGCAAACGAAGGTCATACAATCTTATTCCCAAAAAATCATTTTGATTCATTACAAGAAATTCCTGAGAGTATCACTCAAAATTTATTCTCAGTAGCAAATAAAATTTCAAAAGCATTAATCGAAGCAAATCTTTGTGATTCTACAAATATTATAATAAATAATGGTGCTTCAGCAGGTCAGACCTCACCTCATATTCTAATAAATATCATCCCTAGGAATGAGAAAGATAAAGTTTCTATTGGCTGGGATCATCAAAAAATCTCTGATAGCAAAATGGACTCAGCCCTTGATTTAATCAAAAAAAAGATCCCAAAGGAGAAGCCTAAAGAAATAAAAAAATCCTCATATATTGATTCTCACCCAAGAATACCATAAATTACTACTGTTATCAAGAATGTAATTAGTATAGCTGGTACGAAAGGAATTCCAATTCTTATCCAAACTTCATGAATATTATATTTTTTCATGAGTGCAATATGCTTTTTTTCTAATTCTGGTTCTTTCTTTGAGATTAATTTCTCATTATTCACCATAATATCCTTAGCTAGCCAATCTCCTTCTGTTAACTCTGATACTTTAATCTTTTTAATAAAATGTAATTTTTCTATTACTCTTACAAATAGATTCAAATAAAATAATCCATAGAACAGTACCACTAACAATAGAATCATCCATCTTATATCCACAAAGATAATCCCAATAACAATTAATATTAATGAAAAAATAATTAGAAATATTCTAACATTTTTATTCTCTTCAAGATTTTTTTTCAATTCAACAAAACCTTGCTTTCTATTTTTCAAAAATAATGTTATCCCCCAGATTAATGAATAGAATCCACCAACAATAAGCAGTAGAACTCCAAAAATTATTAATAATGATATTTTTTCGACGTAGAAATTACTTACAGCAATGCCTATGGCAGTAAATATTTTTACATCTCCCCCTCCAATTTGTTTGAAATAATAAAAGATATATCCTAAACAAAATACAATTATTCCTCCAAGTGCAGAGAATAAAAAGAAATGAAACGATGTAAACAAAGAATAAATTAAACTAATTCCCAAACAACCAAAAATTATAGAGTAACTTAACAAATCTGGTATTTCTCTACTCTTTAAATCAAAATAACCAGCCCAAATCAACCCTAAAAACAATAAAATCCCAAACAAAATTTCGACCATAAACCTTAGAATCACTTAGAACTTAAAAATATATCGTAAAAAAATAAAAAGAATTAATTTCTTTTTTTCTTTTTAGCTTTTTTCTTTGCTGCCATTGATATTCACCCCTCTTTTTTTATGATTATTTATAAATTTACTATATATATTTTGTTTATATACTTTTCTTTTTTTTAATTTTTTCGATTCCAAATTTTTTTAAACTCAATTAACTTATTTTTTCCTATGATTTCAATAATTGGTGCTGGCCCGACGGGAAATTACCTTGCTTATTTGCTTGCAAAAAAAAATTATGAGGTTCAAGTTTTTGAAGAACATAAAGAAATTGGTAGCCCTGTTCAATGTACAGGGATAATCACTCATGAACTCCAAGACTTTGTTCCCGTCGATAAATCCTTTTTAATCAATAAAATTAATAGAGCAAAAATTTATTCTCCTAATGGAAATTCAATCTTAGTTAAATTCAAAAAATCTGATTTCGTTATCGATAGAATAAAGTTTGATCAGTATCTAGCGGAGCTTGCTAAATCGCATGGTGCTAAGTATCATTTAGGTTCGAAGTATGAATCTAATGATGATAAACAAATTATTGTTAATGGTGTTCGGATTAAAACTGATAAGATTATCGGCGCTGATGGCCCTTTTTCAAAAGTCGCAAAGAATAATGGGCTCTGGTGTGATAGAAAATTTGTTACTGGCCATCAATTCACAGTAAAAACCAAATGTGAAAAAGATTTAGTAGAGTTCTGGTTAGGTATTGGTATGTTTGGTTGGTTAGTCCCCGTCGATGAAAATACTGCTCGTATTGGTGTCGTAGCCCATAAAAATCCAACAACTCACTTGAATAAATTAATTTCAAAAAGATGCCCTAATGCAAAGATAATTTCTCAAGAGACTGGTTTAATCCCCATTTTTAATCCCAAACAAATTTTACAGAGAGGAAATGTCTCTATCGTTGGTGATGCTGCAACTCAAGTCAAAGCAACTTCATTCGGAGGAATCATTCACGGACTCAAAGCAGCGAAGCTTCTCTCAGAAAATTATACTAAATATCCTGAGCTTTGTAAAAAGCAAGTTAATCGCGATCTTTATGTTAGCTTATTAATCCGAAGGGCTTTAGACAAATTCTCAGCTAAAGATTATAATGATTTGATTGTTTTATGCTCTAATCCTAAAGTAAAAAAGATTTTAGAAACAAAAAGCAGAGATTATCCGACGAAATTCGCTTTTGGTATTATTCTTGCTCAACCAAGATTATTAAAGTTCTTATTCAAATTAATATAACTTATATCTCAAGATAGCTCCGATACCACCAAGCCCATTTAATTTTTTTCCAGCATCATGCTCTGTAGAAATAATATGTACTTCTCCTTGGTTCCTATCTACTTCTTTCATAACATTATCTAATTCTTTGAATTGCTTCTTTTCCCTTTTCTCTCGGATATAATCGTCTGTAACTAATAATATCTTGACTGCATGTGCTTCAGCAACTTGTTTCACTTCTATCCATCCATATGCCGCATTCGCATTCTTTGCGATTTCTTTGAATAATTCTTCTACAAGATTAGATTCTCTGGTTGTCCGATCTCTTTTCAGTACTTGTTTAACTTCATCCCTTTTCAAAACTTCTTCAATCGCATTCACACCAGTAGTATTACAGGTTGCTAATGTTACTCTGCTTGCAATAGCTGGATATTTCTTCTTAATGACTTTATACAAATCTTCTTTCCAGAATGCTGGGCTTGCCACTATTATATTCGGCGTACTATATCTTGTTGCATATTCTTCAATGTTTTTAGCAACTTCAAAAAAGAATTCCTTATCTTTTTTATCTTCAATGCCCTTCTTTTCAACTTCACCTTCAATTTCAGCAATTACCTTATATCCTGAATTAGTTAACAAAGCATATGTAGCTTCATCTCTTTCTAATGTTACTATCAATACTTTTTCTCCGTGCTCTTGTGAATCTTTTATTTTTTGTAATTGATAGTTTGCCCAGTTATCTTTAGTAATCAGGATTATACTATCCACTTCCACATCAATTGTATGATAAGAACCTAATGGCACATCTTCCGGCCCTTTTTTGACTTTCCCAGAAACCCTTAATGAATCACCATACATACTAAAATCAATTTTCTCAACTTCTATCTCTAGATGCACACTTTTCCTAACAACTTTAGCATTTTCATCGCTTCCAACCTTAATTTTCCTAAAAGTTATTCCCGAAACTCTATCTTCCTCTTCTATAATTTGTGCTAGGTACCATAAATCATCTAAACTCTGTACCAGAACTTTGAGCTCTCCTTTCTTTAAATCTTTGAATATGACTTTCATTCTTAAGATTGAAAAAGTTTATATATTAATAAAGTTAATTCTAATACATTATGAGAGGGAAGGCACAGTCTGCGGTTGAAGTCACATTAATTGTTTTGATTCTTGCTATTGGTATGGTTGGTTATGTAATATTACTGCCTGAGGATGCAAGGAACGAATTATTGGACGATGATACAACCAGCATTACTGATGATTCTGATGTTGATGGCGAAGTTTTACTTTCCGAATCTCCTGGTTCAGTCAGCCCTTCAAAAAGCTCTTCTCATACTAGATCATTAGAACCGATCAGATTATATTCCACTTCTGAGTCAAACACTAAAGCCCTGGCTACTTCTATCACAATTTCAAAAAGTATTATTGGTAATAATTACAAAAGTATCCAATTTGATATTGATAACTTAGAAGAATTAGAAAACTTAGAACTATTATTCTTCGCTTCTGAATACAAAGGAAACTTAAGAATCAAATTAAATGATCAGTTAGTCTATGACAGCGAACTTAATTCTGCTGACCTTCCTTTAGCTTTACCAACCGATGCTTTGGTCTCAGAAGGTAATGTATTAGAATTCTCAACAGACTTCTCCTGGAACGTTTTCTCGCCTAATTACTATATCTTACAAGACCTTCAATTAATCCAAGATTACTTGGTCGAAGATAAATCCACAACTAGAACATTTTCAATTGATAACCCTGAGGATATATCTTCAGTTGTATTAAACTATTTTGTTACTTGTAACTCTAATGATAGAGGAATACTAACTATTTCTTTGAACAACAGAGAAGTATTTAGTGACACAATCTTCTGTGAATACTTGAACAAAAGAGAACTTTTATTGGATGATAATTATTTGGCTACTAGTAACACATTGAAGTTTGAGATTACAAAAGGTGATTATAATCTTGAAGAGATCCAAATCACAGAAAAGACCCGTGCACAAGATTATCCTTCATTTTCCTTTGACTTGGATAATGATATGTACCAAGAGATCGCTTCTGGTGACAAGGATATTTACTTGAAATTAACCTTTGATGATGATACTACCGACAAAGAAGCAACAGTGTACGTCCAAGATTATTCCTTTGACTTTAATACTGATGCAATGAGCTATGAACGAAAGATTTCATCCTATGTTGATGATGGTGCAAACACAATCACGATTGAACCATTAGAAAGCTTCAAAATCTCAAACCTAAAAGTATATGTTAATTGATAATAAATCTTATAAAGTTAAAATCTAATTTCTTTTATTTATGGAAGCAGATATATTAACATTACCCAAAGACGCAGATTTAGTAAGAAAATTGAAGGGAAAATTACTAGAATATAACCAACGGGTGGAAGCCCATAAATACCAACATCCGAAGATGGGCGGTGATATATACTAATCCAGTTATGATTTTGCGAACTATTAAATACTAGTTCCACTTTTATATTGTTATGAAAAAAGGTGAAAAATTTGAAAGGGCGCAAATATCTAAACA
>Ga0208375_1004053_pt1 | contig 11856 bp, 14 predicted proteins | sample RifOxyD1_FD_184038 | JGI IMG/M metagenome (GOLD analysis project Ga0208375, IMG submission 184038) | Soil microbial communities from Rifle, Colorado - Rifle Oxygen_injection D1 (SPAdes) | ecosystem: Environmental > Terrestrial > Deep subsurface > Rock core/Sediment | place: Rifle, Colorado... | reverse complement strand
CTGAATTTTATTTGACAAATATATTAGCTTATTATACTATCAGGAAACGCTTTTGATACTCGTGTAGGGCTCTCAAGCTATAAACGCTTGTTATATACAGGTCAACGTTTAATTTTATTACCTGCACAGCCCTGAAACGTTAATTCGTTTCTTTAACACATTAATATATGTACACAAATAATAACTCCCGATATTCTCGGGGTGGTTCTAATTCTGGTTCTGGTCAAAGTCGATCAGGGTCTGGTTTTCGTCGTTTTTCCAATAATCCTCAAAGCCGTGGAGACAGTGGTTCTTCCCGCCGTCGCGGTGGCCGAAAAATGCCAACTTTCAACCCGGCTCAATTCATAAACAAAAACCCCGTTGAAACAATTTCTGAAATTTATACCCCTACTAATACTTTTAGTAGTTTTGGTCTAAATGATCGCTTAGTTCAGACTTTAAAAATGTTGGGTATAATCACCCCATCACCAATTCAAGATCAAATAATTCCTGAAATTTTACAAGGACGCGATGTAATAGGTATTGCTGAAACTGGTACTGGTAAGACAGCTGCTTTTCTTTTACCTCTAATTGAAAAAACTCTCCAAGAACCAAAACGTCAAACTTTAATTCTAACCCCAACTAGAGAACTAGCGATTCAGATCGAAAATGAATTACGGACACTATCTAGAGATTTAAGAATGTTTTCGACAACTTGTGTTGGAGGCACAAGTATTCAACCTCAAATCAGATCTTTAGGCCGACTAAATCATTTTATTATTGGTACTCCAGGCCGAGTCCTTGATTTAATTAATCGAGGTTACTTAGAGTCTCGTTATGTCACTACTGTCGTTCTAGATGAAGCTGACCGTATGCTGGACATGGGTTTTATCAATGATATTAGATCTATTCTAGACACCACACCAAAAGAACGCGAGACTTTATTTTTCTCTGCTACTACATCAAAAGAAGCTACTAAATTAGTTAACGATTTTCTAAAAAATCCAATTACTATTTCTGTAAAGAAAAAAGATGTTACTAATAGCATCGAACAAGATGTTGTGACTCACAAAGATGACGATAAATTTGATATTCTTTTAAACCTATTAAAAGATTTAGATTTGAAAAGAGTTATTATTTTTGGCGCTATGAAGCACAGCGTAGAAACCCTGGCTCAGCAATTATCTGCCAACAATGTAAAATCAACATCTATTCACGGCAATAAAAACCACACTCAAAGACAAAGGGCTTTGTCAGAATTCAAAAATGGTAATGCTCGCGTCCTGGTAGCAACAGATGTTGCTGCTCGTGGTATTCATGTCGACAATGTCTCCCATGTTATCAACTACGACCTACCTAATACTTTTGAAGATTATGTTCACCGTATTGGTCGTACTGGCCGAGGTAGTAAACAAGGAAAAGCTCTGACCTTTATTCCTAAGACTAGATAGTTTATTCTGAGGTCACTCCGTCAAACTCAGCTTCATTAGCTTCAGCTTCCGCTTTAGTTTCCCTAACTATGGCATCTTTATGATGAGCGGGTGAATATATAGTGTAAATCTTTAAGTCTTCTGTTTCTGAAGTATTTATAACATTATGATTGGCTCCAGCTGGTACCACAATAGCAGAGCCATCGGTTATTTGATATTCAGTCTCGTCAATAATACAAATTCCTTGACCTTGTTCACAACGAAAAAATTGATCGTTTTCTTCGTGAACTTCAAATCCAATATCTTCTTTTGGTTTTAAACTCATTAAAACCAATTGACTGTGTTTTCCAGTGTAAACAACTTTTCTAAAGTTATTATTAACTATACTGTCTTGTTCTATATTGGAGTGATATCCTTTCATATTTTTTTTAAATTAAATCTCGTCTAAAGCCTCGTCGATTAAGTCTTCTGCCTCGTCAACAAGATCCATCGCCTCATCATAATCTTCATCACCATAAGCATCACGAGCTTCATCTAATAATCCATCTGCTTCATCTAACAAATCTTCTGCATTGTCAGTATCATCACCATCATCTTCAGCTTCATTCACTTCATCCCAAGCATCATTTAGAGAATCTTGAGCATCATCAATAGCATCTTTAGCATCTTCTTTTTCATCATCAGATTCACCAATAGCATCAATAGCATCATCGACTAAATCTTCCGCTTCATTGGCTAATTCTTCTGCCTCGTCATAATCACCATCATCCAAAGCATTTTTAGCCTCATCTAAGACATCTTCGGCTTGTTCCAATAAGTCCTCTGCTTTATCAGTATCCTCATCATTATCTTCCGCTTCATCTATCTCAATCCAAGCTTCATCTATTTGATCTTCTACCTCTTCAATCATTTCATCTATTTCATCTTCATCTGTTTCTCCCCCAGCTTCTTCAAAAGCGTCCATAGCATTATCATAAGCATTATCAGCATATTCAATAGCATCTTCATAATTACCCTTAAAATAAGCTAAGACGGCATCAAATAAATCTTCTTTAGCATTCTCTATATCTCCTTCTGCATTACCAATAGACAAACCATCTTCCTCGGCATCTTCTATTTGGTTATCGGCATCTTTCAGCGCCTGAATTGCCAATTTTATTTTATCAGCAGCGCTTTTACTAGAATTAGTTGGGGTTGGGGTTGGGGTTACGGGTGAACTAGTCTTGCCCATATCCAAAGCTTTAGCTTGCAACTCGGCCAATTGTTTCTGTAAGGCTTCAGTCGCGATTGGATTCTCCACTTTAGTCAAAGCATTTGTAATCCCACTTGTTATCTGATCATATTTAGACCGAGACAGGGGGCCGAAATATCCGGAAGCCGGTGACAAACCATTGGCTGCCTGCCATTTAGCAACTGCCTTTTTAGTTAAATCTCGAAATAAAGTAGTTTCCCCACCAGGAGCCCCAACTCCACTTGTCGCTATGGTGAAGCCTGAAGCATTTAAATACTTCTGGAGACATTTGACATCTTCACCATCAACACCGAGGTCAAGATTACGACTAAAATTACATTTCTCAGTAGCACCAACACTGATTGGAGCTGACAAAATAACAATTAGAGCCAGAAAAAGTGGCAATGTAAACGCAAGAGTATATTTTTTAATCATAAATAAAATAAATTTAAAGTCGTATAATCATAATACCCATTTATTATAACCCCGATCTTAAACCCGTGCATCCCCAACTAATAGACCAGAAGGGTCTTTTATTTTTAAATTAATTAATAATTTCTACTGGTATAGCAACAGTTGCTCCCGGCTGAAGATTATCTTTAATAATTAGATCCGCTAAATAATCTACCACCGTATCTTGGAGCACTCTTCTAATAGAACGCGCGCCGAATGTTGAACTATGAGCCATTTTAGCCAAAGCTTCAATTAATCCATTATCATAAGTAATGGTTATTTTTTTATTATTTTTTACTTCCGTCGCAAAATCTTCAAGTATTAATTTGGCAATGGCCAAACTAGATTCTAATGACAGCGGCGTAAACAAAACAGTACCATCAAAACGATTAATAAATTCTGGAGTAAACACTCTATTTTTAATTAGTTGTTGCAACAAATCCTCACTACTAATATTTTTATTTTGTAATAAAATATCACTACCAGCATTACTCGTGCACACAATCAAAGTATTATTAAAATGAATCTGACGACCGCCACTATCAGTTAAATGACCTTCGTCTAATATTTGTAAAAACAGATTTAAAACTTCTGGGGTAGATTTTTCAATTTCATCAAACAAAACTAATGTAAACGGATTTTCTTCTATAGCCACCACCAATTGTTTAACAAAATCATCCATAGCGCTAGACTGACTAAATTCCGACATATCAAAACGAGTCATAACTCGATCAGCCCCATAATATAATTCGTTTAAAACTTTAGCGGTGTGAGTTTTACCCACCCCTGTAGGGCCTAAAAACAAGAAACTGCCCATCGGCCTCGTGCCCGCTGATAATCCTGACCTAGATCTTTTCAGAGCCCCAGCGACAGCCTCCACGGCCTTATCTTGACCAATTATCTCCTGATGTAATTTAGATTCTAAATTTAATAAAATATCTCTTTCTTTATCAGACATGCCTCCAGCTGGCACTCCAGTTTTAGTAGTTAATAAATCTTGAACATCTTTGACGGAAATATTTTTAGATCCCGAAGCTAATAATTCTTCTACTATATCTAAAGATTTTTCTGGTTGCGGTATATTAAAAATTAACTTATCACTTAATCTAACTATTTCTGCTGGCACATCAGATGCGAAATCTACTTTCCGACTTTTAAAAACAGCTTCAAGTAAGGTTATAATTTCTGTTTCTGTTGGCTCTTCTAAATCAACTTTTTCAAAACGTTGCAACAAATCAGCCCGCTTTTTCAAAACACTGTGATAGCCAGCCACATCAGTCACTGCGATAATCTGCATACTAGATTTATCAGTAAAAGGTAAAATAGTATCTAAAATTTCTGGGTAAGCATGAATATTATCCAAAACTAAAATAACATTACCCGCGAGTGCCGCTTCAGTTAAAAAACTATTAAGGTCTTTTTCAGCCAGACCTTCTAGATTTACTTCAAACATATGCCGGTACTGCAAAGCCGGCAAAGTATCGCCCCAAGAAATAAACTTGGCAAATTGTTCTAAAAGAGTAGTCCTACCAATTCCCGGATTGCCGACTAAAATAACATTGTCTTGATTATTTTTTGCTAAAACTTGTTCTAGCCTTTTGTAAGCCTCTTCTTTACCAATTAAAGGCACTTCAGCAACTAAAGACATATCCCTAGTATAACGGCTCAAAAGTGGAGTAAAGCGAAAAGCCAAATCTCGTCCCAAAGGCCGACGCCGACGCAATCTTTCTACATTTATAGGTAGGGGCAATAAAACAAATAGTGGTAATGTAAAAATAAATACACCCACTACCACTAAGCCGGTTACAATAATCGCAGTTCTAACTATAGCTCCAATAAGACGAATAAGAATATCAGCTATAATTTTCATCCCCCAACCAAAATCATCAAAAGTAGACGCCCGGTCTTGATGCCACGGTACAAAAAGAGTTTTAGTGAGGTCTACAATAGAAAAATATCGCCATAGCCAACCAGTAATACTCTTCCAAGCTGAAATCCCCTTTTTCATAATGAGTTTATTGTACCACTCTTCATGTTTAGAGACTACTAGAGAAACTTAGGAGCAATTTTAGTTATTAAACCAGGCCATCTGCCAGGCTTTCATATCAGAAATTTCCTTATTCTGAGCAGAAATAATCGCTTGAGCCAAATCTTTTATCTCTTGATGGCCAGCATTAGTCAGTGCTAGTTCCGCCATCTCTACTGCCCCTTCATGATGTAAAATCATTTCAGAAATAAAAGACTTATCAAATTCGTCCCCAGTTTTACCTTCTAAATTTTTATTCATAGAAGCCATCATGTCAGACATATCCATAACTTCTGCCTCGCCAGCCATCATCGATCCATCAGACATCTCATGCATACCAGAAGTTAAATCATTAGTCTTAATATTTTTATTACCAACCCAAAATCCAACCGCACCACCAAGTCCTAACCCGACCACTAATCCTATAATTAAATTTTTTTGCATAATATTTTATTGATTATTCTCCCGCAAAAGCGGCTTCTAATTTGGCAATATCAAACTTTTTCATCAAGAGGAAGGCTTGGGTGACTCTAGCCACAGCTTCTTTATCGCCACCCGACATCATTTTTCCCATCGCTGTCGGCACTATTTGCCAGGACACTCCATATTTGTCTTTAAGCCAACCACATTGTTCCGCCTCCGGCACTGCTGATAATTTTTCCCAATAGAAATCAATTTCAGCCTGGGTCTCGCAATTAACAATAAAAGAAATTGCTTCATTAAAAACAAAATCATGTCCCAAAGAACTATCCATAGCCATAAAATGTTCCCCATCTAAAACAAATCGAGCATGTTTGATAAAACCTTCAGTGTCGCTGTCATCTTTTTCATACAGCACCATCATGTCTATTTTAGAATTAGGAAAAATACTAGTGTAATTTTCAATGGCTTCTTTCGCTTTACCAGCCACACCTTGAGTAAACATTAAAAGTGGGGTAATTTTTTTCTCAGTCTGATGATTTTCACTAAAAGATAGTTGCCATGACAAACCATATTTATCTTGAAGCCAGCCATACTTCTGTGCCCACGGATAAGTGTCGTAGGCCATAAGAGCACTGCCACCATCTATTAGCTTATTCCACACCTCTTCTATTTCGGCTTCATTATCAAAAGTCACAAATAAAGAAATTGACGGATTAAATTTAAAATACGGTCCAGCACTAATCGCCATAAAACTTTGCCCAGCTAATTTAAAAGTCACAATATCAGTATCGCCAGACGGGGTACCAGGTAAAGTCGTTACATTTTCTACTTTAGAATCTGGAAATAAAGAAGCATAGAAATTTGTGGCTTCTTTGGCTTCCTTATCAAACCACAAATGAGTAATTATTTTTGACATAAAAAATTTTATTTTTCTGCTAATTCTTTTACCTTCGCTAGAGCTTCTACCCACATCTTTTCAAACTGTGGTTTATGTTCCTCCTCTATATCCTGATCAACAACCACTTCTGTGCCACCATCTTTTTCAATAAAAGAATAGTTTTCGAATGACGGTGCCCATTTTTTTGCTTCCTCACTTTCTGTATCTTCAATACCATCTTTAAAAATACCCAAGTGTTCAATAGATATATATTCATAAGGTCTATTATCAACAATTCGACTCACCATTCCTCCTTCATTTTCACCATTTTCATCAGTACCCAAAAAAAACATTTTTGAACCCTTACTCCAATCACCCCTAAAACTAGAAGTGGGATTAAATACTTTAGTCCATTCTTCGTATGTAGATACATCTAACATTGTATGCCAAACTTTCTCCTTTGGTGCTTGTATAAAAACAGAAGCGTGTAGTTTTTCCATAATTTATTTTATTTTATTTTTGTGAACAATTAAACATCCATTTGACCCCATATTTATCGACACAAGAACCATAATAATCACCCCAAAACATATCTTGCATCGCCATTTCTATTTTACCCCCAGCTGATAACTCTTTAAATAAACGATCCGTTTCCTCTCTAGTATCTGGTTCTAAATTAATATAAATATTAGTCCCAAAAGTCACCTTAAAACCCATGGCCTCAGTCGCGTCTGTGCCCATAAGCCTATGGCCGCCTAAAATCGGGAGCGACACATGCATAATTAAATTTTTATCAACTTCCGACATTTTATCCTCTTCAGTTGGCACATCTTTAAAACGCATAATTCCACCTTCAAATTCTGTCCCGAAAACAGCTTTGTAAAAATTGAAAGCTTCTTCAGTATTACCCGGAAAATTTAAATAAGTACCAACTGTAGCCATATTTATTTTATTTAGATTTTAATGTTTTTATTCTAGCAAATTTTGATCAAAAGCATAAAATTTACATATAATCAAGTTATAATTTTGAAATAACTTTTTGTATATTATCTAAATATTCCTTCTGGCCAATCTTGTGTTCTACCCCCTTCATAATGATTAAATCACTACCATGAATCTTATCTTTAGCGTCCCTAGCTCTATTTAGACATATTTCACCTTCCCGATCCCCGACCATAATATAAGTCGTATTTTTTATTTTAGACGCTAGTTTAGTAAAAGAATAATCACTATCAATAAAATTAGCTCTAAAAAATTTAACCCATGACAGCTTCATATCTTTTAAGTCTTCCTCAAAATATGGAGACAAAGAACACAGAATAAGGGCTTTTGGTTTAGTTTTTACCGCAGTAAGAAAAGCTACCGTAGCACCAAAAGAAAAGCCTAAGACATATACCTCACCTCCTTTTGGTTTTTTATAAACTTTGAGAAATTGTTGATTATAATCGTCAAATTTTTTGGGATTATTTTTTTCCCAATCAATCTCAACATGAATTGGGTCTATTCCAGCCATTTCGAAAAACTTAGCAATTTTATTATATCCCCTCTGTCTAAGGTGTGATTCACCATACCCTGGGATAATATAAGCAATTTTTTTCATAATATACTACAAACGATCCCACATATCTTTATTTTCTTGACCAAGAGCCCACATAGAAATACCTCTGAGATCATATTTATCTGCCAGTTTTAACTTGGCTTCAAATCCTTCTGGTCCATCACACCAAGTTAAATACAAGTTGCCACTCGGCACCACATAGGCACTGTATTCTGATTCTAAACTTTTCATATAACCCCTCAAGAGCAGTTTCGAATTATCAATATCATCTTCTACATTATCATGGGAAAGCTCACCAAATTGTTTATACCCACCAGTTAGGCTCCATTTAGAACAATAAAGCGCTACCCCCAACTGTAATTTATTTTTCGGCACTATAGTCGTCATAAAATCTAAAACCGCCTGCTGGTAAGGCAGAGCTCCACTCGGTCCAAATGAATTAGGATCATTGTAAGCCATCGCTACTAAATAATCAGAAGCTTGCGCTAATTTTTCATAATCATAAGCAGCCGTTAAATCTTTACTAATAGCATTTGGGTCATAAGGAGTAGTCCGAGGAATTACCGCTACGCTAAATTCTAAATCAGCATCTTTAAATTCTTCTCCAGCTTTTTCTACAAAGTCAGTATAAGCATCTCTATCAGCGGAAGAAATATATTCAAAATCAAATTGCCAGCCAGCATAATCTTCGTCGCGGGCTTCATCTATTAAATCTTCGATAATATCTTCTTGGGTATCTTCATCGGCCAATATTTTAGACATCAACTCTCGATTAAAATCCTGCTGAAAGACTAGTGGTACCACTTTAACATTTTTATCATTCGCCCGGTTTATAACTCCTTTATCATCTGTTTTTTTAAGGTCAAAATCATAATCAATATAGTAAACTTGAGGTGACACCACATCCGTATGTCTGTAATTAGTTTTAAAACTTTTATCGCCAGTACCATTATTATAAAAATAAGCCTGCACTACTTGAGCGAAACTAGTAGTGGGAAATAATAAAGACACTAATATTAAAGCAGTAAAAATATTTTTCATACTCTTATTATTAAGAATATTAGCGATGAATGCAACCAGCCCAGCAACAAGGTCTCTTCTTACCTCCTTTTAGATTGTCTTGCGCTCTGTCCATCCGGTGATTTCTAGTTTCTATCTTCTTTGCTGATGTAATCCAACATATCCACTCATTGCGAGCAAGAGGTGTAATCGCCTCCCAAGCAGTCAACATTTTGGGATCTGAAGTTAGAATTTTTTGTAAGTCAGCTGGCACTTTATGTACGACTCCAGAAGAAATTTTTTTAGCCATGGGTTTATTGTATCAAATAATTTAAGATATTTTATGAAATTTAATCTTGTGTATCAAGAATAATCTTAGCATCTACCAAAACAGCTTTAGTAACATTAAGATTCCATGCCCTCATCGTACTATGCCATCTTTTGTGTTTCAAAAAAGTCTCCCAACTTAATTCCAAAATCCTTTTAGGGCGATAATTTTTATAGAGTTGAACAATAATTACATGCTCGAACTTTTTTTCAGGAACACTCTTGTCATCTTTTTCTGCAATACCATAGAATACTCCAGTGGTACTTCCAGGTTCACTTACAGTCTTGATACTATACCGTTCTCCTTTTCGACTTAGTGCATCAACATTTTGTGTACCTTCTGGAGCAGCTTGAAGATTAGGCAACCCACTTATTGAGTTGTAAGTCTCTATCGCTAAAAACTCCCCACGCTCACCAACTATATTATTTGTTCGTACCAAACCACGTTTTCTTAACTCTTGTTGGATATCAGAATATCCAAGCCACAATTCTTCATTATTTAATTCTTCCAAGTTTATTTTATTCATAAATTTATATATAACTTCTTCATCAAAAGAAATTTATTGATCTTTGCGGCAATACTTCTAATCTCTTCTAAGTCTGGAAAATTTGACAGCCCTTTCATTAATTCAACTATAACATCTGTGTTTATGTACTCTAAGCCCTTATTCTTAAAAAAGGGGTTTATTTTTGCCAAGCTAATCAGGTCATTACTATCCAAAATAACCTGACTCGGATTCTTTTTTAAAAAGAGATTATTAGCTTCAATTAAGTCATGACAAACTTTTTTCTTAAGTTGATATTTTACAGCTTTTGAATTATCAATACTTAATATCGATGATTTTAATCCTAATTCAATAGAAGCGCAGTAGAGAAAGTACTTAAGTATCGGAGTGTCGTTTTCCTTGTATGATTCAATTACTCTAAAAAGACCATTAGACATCATCGCTAGTGCATAAGGTGTAAAATTCATTTTTAATGTATCTACTTTTAGAGTTATATGTTTACTCATAAAATAATGTTCCTCGGGGTCTAAACCCATCTCAAGTTGACTGTGGGACTTGGACTCTTTCATTACATGAACAGTATACCTTTTGGATTTTTTGTTCAAGACAAGCTCTTCAAAAAAGTCTTAGTTAAAATCAACAACGAAACTATACATACCCATACTACATGTACCTCGCACAGATGACCCTGCTTCAGATGTTCCAATATCTATTATTTCTTCTCCAGTTTGAGGAAGCACCTTCTGGTATCCAACTGAACGAATTACTAGCGCAGCAGAACAATCATACGTTCCATTCGTTTTAACGATGAGTTTTGTAGGAAGATTAGCTTGGGCGGAAGAAACCCGAGGAAAATAACCACCCTTCGCATCGATGGTTACATACTGAACACCATCCCTTATTTCAATATTCTGTCCAGGTTCAGTTGATGCAGTTTCGCTACCACTGATTGGACCGCCTAAAAAAATTATGCCAACTCCTATGATCAGTCCGGACGTAATGATTGATAAAGCGGTTTTATTCATAAAGTTTAATTATATATTAAATAGCGGATTGATAATTCCGAGTCCAGCTAAGCCGGCAAGCAATGAGAACAGCCCAAGACCAATAACCACAACACCTGCAGACTTGAAGAATAGAGGTGCATGTTTTCCATGTGCGAAAGATGCAGACCCAAACGAAAGGAGTAGGAGCATTGGGAGTGTTCCAAGAGCAAACGCAAACATGATAAGCATTCCTGACACAAAAGATCCACTACTTAAAGCAGATACCTGCATTGATTGCGTAAAACCGCAAGGCAAGAAAAATGTGGCAAAACCTAGAATAAGGGGTGTGAAAATCTTATGCTCAATTTTCCTGAAGAAGTTAAAAATTCCGGACGGCAGAGCGATTTTATTCTTTTTAAATACTCCAATCAAATTTAAACCCAACATGAGCATCACCAGAGATGCTATGAGCCCCAAGATTGCCGTAAGAGTAAAATTAATACCAATAGCACTTCCAACAGCCCCAAGCACACCACCCAAGACTGCAAAACTGACAATTCTTCCTGTATGGAAGAGTAGAAAAGTCTTCGTATCACTCACCTTGTCTTGAGATATCTTTGCCGATAGAGACAAAACCAATCCTCCAACTATAGCAAGACAACTTGAAACCGAAGCAATGAGACCAATAATAAAGCTCGTGGTTGCAGTAGTTTGCCCTCCGATCCCAAGATTAAGAATTCCCGATCTTTGTAATAAAAAGAACAATACAAGGAGACCCAATCCAATCGGAAGAGCTTTCCAGATAACATCATCTACCGATTTTTCCTTGATTGTTTTTTCAACTGAAAGAATATAACCATTTGATTTTATTTTATCTGTAAGCATGTCTGCCAATTTTTCAGGAGACTGGTCACTATTAGTTTCTATTTCCACGATTTCTTCCTTTAAATCAACTCGAGCGTTTTGTATAAAATCTTGTTCATTCAATATATTCTCGATCAAGATTTTGCATGATGAGCAGTTTGTACCCGATACGTGTAATGTGTGTGTTTTCATAATTA
>Ga0208375_1004052_pt1 | contig 11857 bp, 8 predicted proteins | sample RifOxyD1_FD_184038 | JGI IMG/M metagenome (GOLD analysis project Ga0208375, IMG submission 184038) | Soil microbial communities from Rifle, Colorado - Rifle Oxygen_injection D1 (SPAdes) | ecosystem: Environmental > Terrestrial > Deep subsurface > Rock core/Sediment | place: Rifle, Colorado... | reverse complement strand
TGTGGACGCGATCAAACCAAATTTCACCGCCGCATGATGAAAACATGCAGGGATTGAAATATTTGTTAAAAACGACAATAAAATTTTCCGGGCCCCAGCCGAGAATCGGCCTTTCCAAAAAGCCCTTCCAACCTGTCGCCCAAACAGCAAATCTTGGACTCATATAGTTTAAAAGATTCTCGACGCCTTCTTTGACAATGGGTGGCTGGAAAACGGCTGAAGCGATGACTAAAATTAATAAAACTAAAATAATGGATAAGGCTATTCTTTGGAGAACTTTCTTCCGAGAAAATATCAAATAACCTAGCCCCAGCAAGAGTAGGCCACCCCAAAAAGAACCAGTGGCTCCGCGGGCTGAAGAATAAAATAAAACCGGAAGCATCACCCCCAAGGAAATCCCGGAAAAAATCTGCCAAGAAAACGAACAGTCTCCTTTCCGGAAAGCCCTCTCGATAAAGAGAGCCGGAATAAATAAAACGATCCCTAAAAGAATCTGTCCCCAAAGAGGCCAGCCAATAGCTAGGACAATAAGAAAAGCGGGAAGGAAGACGACTGTGCTTAAAAAAATCTGCCCAGGGAGCGACCGACTGCCTTTTTTTAAAAAATTAGAAAAGAATAGAATTAGAGCAAAAAATACGTCAAAAAGCAGGTAAGCAGCCATGAAAGAGGTATTGCCAATGGTGCCGCCACCACGGGTAGAAAGCTCTTTACCCATTAAAATATAAAAGCTGAGGATTACCCCGACTATCACCGAAACGCCCAAAACTCTTTCCCAATCTTTTCTTTCTTTGAAAACACTGGTTAAAACAATAAAAAAGGCGAAGAGATGTAGCATAGTAAAAATCCCGGTCATTCTTTCATTGGTTGACCAAAAAGACCTGTGTAGGTTTATGCCGGTAAAAGAGGTTAAAATGAAGATCGCTAAAAAGAGGCTAACGGCGATGGTTAAAGGGTTGATTCTCGGACGATAAGCTCTGTTTTTCATCACCAACAAAAGGTAGGCTAACAAGATAATCTCAATAATTATTCGGAAGAAAATGGTTTTAGGGGCAACGAACGGAAAAAAGAAATTCGTATTTATAATTAAAGGGATGAATAAAACTAAATAGGTTCCCCATTTAATAATAAAAAGGCAGGTTTTTTCTAACCCCCGCACCGGAAACTTCGTTTCGGTACGGGATAAACCAGATTGGACTCCAGATTTACTGGAAGCCTCCGACCCTCTTCCCTCTCTTTTTTGCCACTTCTCCCTTGATTGTTTTCCCATTATGATTATTTTATCTGATTTGAAAAATATTGTAAACTAGGATAAGATAGAAACGATGCCAACTACCCTTGGTTTTAGAAAGATTCTTCTCTTTTTAGGAGATATTACCATACTTTACTTTTCACTGCTCGGAACGGTTTTTTTTGGTTTTTGGGGTCAGTTCAATTGGGAGATTTTGGCGGGTCACCTGCTTCCCTTTTCAATCTTATATTTCTTTTGGTTAATTATTTTTTATATTTTCGGCCTCTATGATCTCGGCGCCATCAGGATCAGGGTGGTGCTTTACCCTAAAATTTTAGGCGCAATTCTTTGCGGACTCGGACTGGGGATGGTTTTTTTCTACCTAGTTCCTCTTTTCGGAATTACCCCCAAAACTAATCTGCTCTTGAATGTTTTGATATTCGGGATTTTATTTTTGATTTGGCGAAAACTTTTTGGTCTTTTGTTTTCTTCCCGTTTTTTTAACAACATAGCGATCCTAGGAAAGGATTCGCAAAAGATCGAAGCCTTGACAAAAGAAATAGCCGCTCGTCCTTATTTAGGATATCGCTTAAGGGCCACCTTTGACGATGGCAAAAACTTGCTCGCCAAGATTAGAGATAAGAAGATTAACGCGCTGATTGTCGCCGAAGATTTTGAAACAGATTTTGACCTATTGGAAAATCTCTACCAATGCCTAGAGGCAAGGATAATATTTTGGGATTGGAGCCAGGCCTATGAATTATTTTGCGAAAAAATACCTACCGCCTTTTTGCAGAAGAAATGGTTTTTAGAAAATCTGAGGGAAGGGGAAAGAAAATTATACGATAAAATAAAAAGGGGTCAAGATTTAATTTTAGCTACAGCCATTTTAGTTTTAACCCTACCACTCTGGCCCTTAATTGCCCTCCTAATCAAGCTAGGAGACGGCGGCCCGATTATTTATAAACAAAAGCGAATTGGTAAAGACAAAAAGCTATTCTTTCTTTTAAAATTCAGGTCGATGGCAATTGGCGCCGAAAGCGAAACGGGCCCAGTTTGGGCTAAAAAAGAAGACCCGCGGGTCACCAAGGTTGGCAAGTGGCTAAGACGGATCCATATCGATGAGCTTCCTCAAATGATTAACGTTTTGAGAGGAGATATTAATTTGGTGGGGCCCCGGCCCGAGAGACCGGAATTTGTCGAACAGCTTGAAAAAGAAATCCCCCACTATCACGTACGCCACTTAATCAAGCCGGGTTTTACCGGCTGGGCCCAAATAAAATTCAGATACGGCCGGTCCGTCATGGATAGCCAGGAAAAATTCCAATATGATTTATATTATTTAAAAAACAGATCTTTAATTTTAGACCTAGGAATTTTATTAAAAACTTTCCAGTTATTATTTAAAAAATGATGAATTATATAAATAAGATTGGCGGTTGGACTTATAAAATTCTGAGGCGAAGCCAAAAATATACGGGAACCGATAATGTTTATCTGGCCAAGGGCGGATTTTGGCTTACTTTGGGACAATTTTTTTCACTAGCCGTCACCTTTTTATCAGCCGTAGCTTTCGCCAACTTATTGGACCCGACAACGTACGGAAACTACAAGTATGTCTTATCCTTGCTGGGAATTCTGGCGGTTTTTTGCTTAGACGGGATGAGAACAGCCGTTACTCAAGCGGTCGCCCGAGGGTTCGAAGGTTCTTTTTATACTGCCTTTATAACCAAATTAAAGTGGGGGCTGCTGGGAAGTTTAGTCGCCATAGGAGGAGCTGCCTACTATTGGGTCAGAGGGAATAATCTTTTGCCCATTCCCCTGCTTATTTCAGCTATTTTTTTGCCCTTGATGTATGCTTCCCAGCTCTACGGCGCTTTTTTAAACGGCAGAAAATTATTCAGAATTCAGGTCAATTATGAGATAATCAGCCGAATTTTTTTTACCGGAACAATAATTACCGCGCTTTTTTTCACTAGAAATCTTTTCTGGCTAATCGCCGTCTATTTCGTATCCAATACTTTTTTAAACTATTTTTTTTATTTCCTAACTAAGATCAAATTCCGGCCAAACAAAAAAGAGGATCAAGAAACCCTCACTTATGGGAAACATCTGAGTTTGATGAGCGTCGTTAACTATATCGCCACTTACTTAGATAAAATCCTGCTTTTTACGTTCGTGGGTCCCGCTCAATTAGCGGTTTATTCTTTTGCCGTTCTTATCCCGGAACAAATTAAAAATATGACGGCGGATATCAATGCTCTCGCCCTTCCTAAATTATCCCTGAAATCCCGGGAAGAAATCAAAGCGAGCATGATGAAAAAAATTTGGAAACTAACTCTCCTGACGGGAGCGATAATCGTATTTTACATCGTAATTGCCCCTTATTTTTTCAAGATATTTTTTCCCCAATATTTAAGCTCCGTGCCCTACTCTCAAATATTAATGTTTACCATTATCTCTTTTCCCGTTTCTCTGATATCAACGGCCTTCCATGCCAAATTGATGAAAAAAGAACAGTATTTGCTAAGATTAGTAGCCTTTTCTAGAATAATTCTCCTTGCCGTCCTGGCTCCTCTTTACGGGATATGGGGAGTAATCGCGGCTAGAATAGGAGCGGAAATCGTCAGTTTATCTTTAATGTTGTTTTTATTCAGGAAGTTTTAGTTTTTTTCAGAAGCAATCTGAATCCGGATAAATAAAATAGGCGGGCAAGATAATAAATAAGGGGAATCGCCATAACCAAATTAACCGCCCTCTTGTCGGAAACGCTGATTAACTCCGGATGGCGAATTTTATATTCTTTTAAGTCCCGAGTTGTAAAGCCGATTTTATCGGCTATTTTTTTGAATCCGTTGAAAGTAAAATAATGCATCTCGCTTAATTTATTGCGGCTTTCCGTCGGACGAATGATTTTTTTGGACCTTCCTCTTAAAATTATATATTTTTCCGCAAACCTACGGGGCATAAAGTTAAGGAAATTCAAATGATAATGCGGGTCTCTAAAAGCGAACCGGTTTATCACGGTAAAATAAGCGAGGCCCTGTGGTTTCAAAACTCGATAACTTTCTTTCAGAAGCAGAATATGGTCTCGGCAATGTTCCAAAACATTATTACAGTAAACAAAGTCAAATGTTTCCGAGGCAAACGGAAGCTCTTCTCCTGAAACCTTAATCGCCTCCACCTTCACTCCCACCTCTTTTTCATTTATTTTTATGGTCTCGTGCTTATAAGGATCGGGCTCAACCCCGATGATGTCAAATCCCTTTGCCTTCATGGCCGTCAAAAACTCCCCCCGGCCACAACCTATCTCCAAAATCTTTTTTTGTTTCAGGCCGGGAATTATTTTTTCCAAAAAACCGATCTCGTTGTTTTCTTGAAGTATCGCGTCTCTCATAATAAAAATATTTAAATTTTACTGCTGTTTTCGTATTCTTTGGCGAAGTCCATAGCCTGATCTACGACCCATTTTCCGCCGTTCTTGTGGGGATTGCCGAAAAATCTTTCCTGCAGTTTATTAATAAGATCTTGGGATATGTTGGCGCTTCCTCTGATATATTCAACCAATTCTTCCGGATTTAAAGCAAAAAACCTGTTTTCTGCACCCAAGTCTTTTAAATCAAAATAATCTCCCCACTTATTCGTCCAGAAGAAAAATATCGGCTTTTGCTGTAATAAACCCTCCAAGACTGCACTGCTATGGGAGCCCACCACAACATCAGACTGGGCGGCGGCCTGTTGGGGGCTAACTTTTAAAATCTTAACCCTTCCCAGGATTTCGGGCCGATTTTCCATTAGCCAGTTTTCGAAACCATCCCGGTACGGCCTAAATTTTATGGACAACTTGAAGTCCTTTGTTTCCAGAAGCTTCAGGAGATAAGGCATCACTTCCGAAGGAGCAGCTAATTGTTCGGATATGAAAAGCACCTTAAGCGGCGAACTGCCGGCCACCGCTGGCCGAGAAACTTCAACCGCTTCTTTTTCTGACGGATTACACGTTCCGGAAACAAAAAGCTGGCTTGATTTATAGGCTTGGCTGTATTTCAAATAATATTCGCGCCACCACTCCGACCAAACGCCGTATCTGTCAAGTGAAATATTATTTTCGCCGTCAAATCCTGGCATAAAATCAGCGATAAAGGCATGCCTAGGTATGGCGGCGTGCTGAATGCCCACCGTTTTTATTCCGACTAATTTACATCCCAAAACTTCATGAAAAGTCCGGTTGCAAGCCGCGGGAACTATGGCGGCTTTAACGCCGAGCCACCGCAAAAGAAGTTTCATTATTTCAATGGACCAAATAGCCCCCCTCGTATTATGAAGGAAATGAGTGGCAACCAGCAACCAGAAACGCTTTTCTGCGTCAGGTGCTGACGACGAAACGGAAAAACGGTTGAAGGGACGGCCTAATAAATGTAGGGTTTCGATTATCGCCGAGGAATAGATTACGGCTCTTTTTCTTTTCCAAGCATTTTTTAAAACCTTAAACCATGGCTCTAAGCTCCTCATAAATACCGTAAGAGGAATTCTTTTTTCTATCAATTCTTTATACATTGACGTGTTCCTGAATTCAAAATTATAGGGGGGAGAAATCTTGTCACTGGTCCAAAGCATCAATTCCGGCCTTTTAATCATCAAGGGGGGAAGAAAGACGGCAGAAAGCAAAAGTTGTAAAATTATACCAAAGGGAATTGGTAAAAAATCCCGCGGCTTAAATTGTTTTAATATAATGCATTGACGATTGTGGGCCTCTAAAAAATAACGGAAAAGAAAAGGAAAAGAAGTCCGATAAAGATAAACCTTATCAAAATCTTTCAAATGCAACAGTAATTCTTTGTACTGAGTATAGGGCAGGCAAAATTTCCACATTAAATCTTCGTAGTGCAACCACCATAACTCATAACCCCTCCAATTAACCGATTTGGAGATCTTTCTGCCGTCGTCCAGCGTTAAATCAGGAAGCGCATTAACAAGCACGTTAGCTTCTTGCATGCTGCCGGGATGAACCATTGTTTCAATGTCAACAAAAACAATCCTCTGATTTTGAATTTTTTCTTGCAAATTCTTTGGAGCAATAACCTTGTCAAACTGCCGATACCAGGTTTTATTCTTTTGGGGCAAACTGTCGCCGAAAACCACTAAAATTGACCTCTCTGAAGAATTCCGACTCATAATTTTATATATTGCGCTACCAACTTATCATTTTTCATCAAACTCTCGACTCTTTCTTTATCTTTGGGCGTATCAACGCATTGGGTTTCATAATTCTCTAAAACCATTTTCACCTTGTAGCCGTGCTCCAAAAATCTATTCATATCAATGGATTCAATTTTTTCTAAAGGAGTGGGTTCTAATTGATTGAATATTAAAAGGCCTTCCCGACTAAACGGCATAATACAAACTTGCTTTAACATTATCATTTCTTCTTCTCTTGCACCTTTTTTCCTGGAAGGAATCGGCTCTCTCGAAAAATAGAGTGCGAAATTATCTCTATCAACTACCACCTTGGGGCAGTTCGGGTCATTATGTTCTTCAATGCTCTTGATCGGAGCCATTAAATTGACCGATACAATGGAAGGATTATCCAACATTGGCTTTATCGCCATATCAATCATTTCTGGAAAAACCATCGGCTCGTCGCCCTGAACCATAACCACTACATCAACTTTTTTGCCAGTTTGTTCCTCAATTTTAAGTATAGCTTCAGCCGTCCTGTCAGAAGCTCTTTCGTGAGTGTCTTTAGTCATAATGCAGCGAGCACCGATTGACTTGGCGTAATCTTCGATTTCTTTATCGCACGTAGCAATATAAACCTCGTTTAAGGTTTTAGCCATCTTACTGCGGAAATAAACGTGGCCTACCATAGGCATGTTCAAAATTTTAGCCAAAGGTTTCCCTGGGAACCTTGAAGAACCCATTCTAGCTGGAATAATAGCGATATTGTTCATGGTTTTATATTTATTAAACTTTTTTAATTTTCATTAATGTGTTTTTCCAATTCATCAATCGCGTTTTTGATGGTATTTTGGTGAACAAATTTCCACGCAGCTCTGCCGGCATTGGCGTTATGGGGGGAAAGAATAACGTTAGACATCTTTTTAAGAGGACTGTTCCCGGGCAACGGTTCGTCTTCAAAAACATCCAGGCCAGCACCGGCTATTTTTTTGTTTTCCAAAGCCTCAATCAGATCGACTTCTTTAACAATCGGCCCTCGAGCCGTATTGATTAAATAAGCCGTGGGTTTCATTAAAGACAGCTTTTCTTTATTAATTAAATACCGACTAGTGGGATTAAGGTCGCAATTAATGCTGACAAAATCAGATTCTTTAAGGAGTCGCTCTAAAGGAACAAGATCATAACCGGGTATTTCTTTAATGTCATTAGCGAGCACTCTCATGCCGAAAGCCTGAGCTCTTTTAATCACGGCTTTGCCGACATACCCCACTCCAATTACTCCTATACTAAATTCGTTCAGGGCATGACCAAGTTGTTTTGACCAAATACCCTGCTTCATTTTTTCATTCAAATCAAGAATGTTACGGACGAAACAAAGCATGATGCCGAAAACAGTATCGGCTACGGGATCTGTGAAGGCGTTAACCGTGTTTTTGACCGGGATGCCTCTTTTCAAGGCGGCCTCCTTATCGATCGAATCAATCCCCGTCCCCCATTTAGAAATCACTTTTAGCCGAGGAGCATGAGCTAAAACGTTCTCGGTAATCCGGTCGTCGCCGCAAAGAATTCCGTCGATATCTCCGATGCACTGCAAAAGCTCGTCTTCGGACATTCTTTCTTTAACGGGCGGCACGACCAATTCAATCTGATGTTCGTCAAAAATATGCTGATAATCTTTGATGACCAGTTGCAGATAAGGAGCGGTCACCAAAACTTTCCATTTATTGTTAGAATTTTTCATCTTTTTGAACCTTTAAGATTATTTTTAATTGTTTTGATTCTTGTTGAAGCTTCCACGCCTCCTTAAAATTTTCCAGCGGCAGAACATTTTGAGTAAACGGCAATATATTAAGTAAAGGTAATAATTTTAAGGCTTCGTCAAAATCTTCTTCCCTTCCCCCAACCGAACCGATAATTACCTTCTCTTGGCCAACCACATCCTCAAAATTATAGCTAAGATTGCCGTAAGGAAAGCCTAGAAGCAATAAAGTGGAGTCAAACCGGCTTTCCTCCAAAACCTTTTTCAAAACATCAGCTGCCCCCGTTGCTTCTACGATTAAATCGAATCTAGCTAAATCGCGGATGTTTTGAGAAACCGTCACGATCTCGTTTTTTAAAAATGCTAGTCTTTCCTGGTTTTTGTCGAAAACCGTCACTTTGAAGCCTTCTTGCGACAAAACCTGTGCGCAAAGATTGCCAATCGAGCCTGCTCCGATAATCGCTATTTCTTCTTTCGGATTCAAACGATATTTCACCCGCCTTATGGCTCGCAAAACCACGGCCAGGGGCTCTGTCAAACAGGCTGTTTTCAAATCCAAACCGTCGGGAATCGAGTGGAGATATTCGCCCGGCATGATAATAAACTCGCTGTAGGCGCCGTTATAATTAATCACGCCTAATTCTTGCCGAGGAGAATTCTGGCCGCGAGATAAAATACATTCGCCAACCACCCTCTCCCCAACCTTAAAACGTTCTCGATATATGGGACTTTGGCCAATCTGCACAATAGTGCCCGCAAACTCATGGCCGGGAATAATGGGATAACGGGCTAGGCCTTGTAGATAATAACCCAGCGAGCCGTCATAAACCTCTAGGTCGGTTCGGCAAACGCCAACATAATTAACCTGAATCAAAATATCGCCCGGTTTCATCTCGGGTAGCGAAATATCTTCAATGCCGGCTTGATGTTTATTCTTAATCACTACCGCTCGGTTTTGTGACGGATAAAAAAGCGCGTATTTATCCCGGTTCAAATCAATGTCTCGGTCATGATACCAACCCTGCCTTGAGCCTTTCCATTGCAAATACCGGAAACGGATTATTTCTTCCAAGCGCCCCAAAGAAATATTCGGTAAAGAAACTAAAAAATCCCGAAGAAGATTATTCGCTAACCAAAAAAAGCTGGTCTGGGCTTGAGGGGGATTCCGTAATCCAAGCCTTACGGCGGCAATCGCCTCTCTCCGATAACGATTAAAAATTTGCGGCCATTTCTCGGTATGGATATGGTAAATAATGGCCTTAGGCTCATAAATTACCGAAAAACCTTTTTTGGTAATATATTCTGCCCATTCAATATCTTCCAAACCAAATAAATATTCGTCAAAAGGGCGCTCCCGCCAAAGCTCCCGCCTGATGGCCGAGTTGGCATTATTAACATATCCCGAAGAATTGCTAAAAAGCCTCTGGAAGTCCCTTTTTTCGGAAAACTTACTGTCTTTGGTGCCAATTTGTCTCCCATAAACCATGGCAACTCTTTCATTTTTGAAGGACAACAAAAGATTGGTCAACCACTGCCTATTTACCGGCAAGGCGTGAGCCGAGACAAAGACAACGTATTTTCCCCGGCTCTGACGACAACCCGCATTTAGAGAGTAACCGAAAGTAAAATCCCGGCTTTCTATTTGCAAAATAGTGCTGCAACCTGAATCCTTAACAATTTTCAGAGTATCATCGGTTGAACCGGAATCAACTACGATAATCTCGTAATCTTTGCAGTCTTGTTCTTTAATGGCCTTGAGAAGATTACCAATATGCTTCCCTTCGTTGAATGTCCGGATTATAATGCTGGTTTCTGGTTTAGACATGATCAAAATCTAAATGTTTAATCTGTTCGAACTGTTTTTTGGTATTGCCCACGTCTTTCAACCGCTGCGAGTGAGGATAATAGGCCTCCTCTGACGATAATTCGGCCATTTTCCCCTGGGCCAAATCCTGACGGACAAAAAAGGCATCAATGCCGTGAGAATCGCAACCGACTAAAACATAACCCTTGGTCTTGGCTAATTTTTTGAGGGCCAACAGCGAAGCGCCATGATAGATTGACGACTTATCTTTAACGCTGGCGCTGAAATTCGGGTCGTATTTAATGGTCATTGATTTATCGAAACCAAAAGAAGCGTTGTATTCAATTACTGCCACTCTGGGGTTTACGACAGAAACCGCTTGCCAAAGCCAGTAATCATTGCCGTCGATATCGATTGAAAACAAATCAATCTCCCCGCTGATTCCATTATCCGACAATAACTGATTGACATTGCCCTTAGTAACGAAAGACGGAATCATTTTGACTTTAGAAAAATTCTTACCCAATTTTTCCTTATAAAAAGACCGGCCGCTTTCAAGCCTTTCTTTATTGGCGTCGATTATCGCGCCCTGCCAGCCAAGGTTTATAGACAAATTGGCCGTATTGCACTCCTTGCCGTCCTCAACCCCTATTTCTACGAAAGTGCGATTAGTTACGCCAATTATTGAAAAAATATGGAGCAACAAGCCGTCTTCGCCGTATTTTGAAAAAACCTTAAATTCTGCGTTTCTTATGGCCGTTCTTTGATTCAAATCCGGAGCAGCAACCTGCCGATAATGCGTCAAAAACAAAGACCTTAAGTCATCTTCAAGAAAATATATTTTTTCCGGATAAATTATCTTTCTGAAAAAAGAGATTAAATTTCCCGGCAAAAATTTTTTGAATATCTCTTTTTCTTTAGAAGTATCTACCATTTTATTTGTATTTACTGATCAACCGATCTTTTATCATTAATTTTCCGACTTTGCGCCTCTTGATACCAATGGATGGTTTGAGCAATCTGAGACTCTAAATTAAAATGTTTTTTTATCCTTTCATAGCCGGCTTCCCCGAATTGCTTCGCTTTTTCCGAATTTTTCAGTAAGTCAATGATTTTTTTTGCCATTAATTCTTCATCAAGAGGATTAACGATAAAACCGGTAATGTTGTCCTGAACAATCTCCGGACTTCCGCCGTAGCAAGTCGCCACCACCGGTTTTTGGCAAGCCATGGCCTCCAAATTGCTCCGAGGAAAAGGATCAAAATATATTGACGGCACCACTACCACGTCGGCTGCAGCGTAAGCCGCTTTTAAATCGTCGCCGCTTAACCAACCGATGCTACCCTTACCGGCCGCCAGTAAAAACGCTCCGGGAATTTCTTTTTTGATTATTTCTATGGCCAGATTAATCTGTTCCGACCCCTTTAAAGTTGAAATCCTGCCACCGAAGAAAATTATCTTTTTCCCTGAAAGACCGTATTTTTTCTTAAACTCTTCGACTTTCTCCTGGGCTATTTGCCAATTATTAACATCTGTCCCGGTATAACTTACCTCCACATTTTTTATTCCATTTTGAGACAGGGCGTCTTTTAGGGCGCGACTGACAGAGAAAATTTGATCAACGTAGCTCAAATATCTCTTAATAAAGAAATTCCTTAAAGGATTATATCTTTTTTTAGTCTGTTTGAATTCGTCCCATTGACTGACTCGGCAATCAAAACGAGCTAAATATTTCTCGGTAGCGAGTTTTCCCTGGTTGAACGACGTCGTGTCGCGCGCGGTGAAAAAAACCGGGCCGTATTTTTTCGCTATTTTCAGGCAATGGTAAGAAAGGTACGATTGGATATTATTGGCATGGATAATATCCGGCCTTATTTCCTTTATTATCCGG
>Ga0208375_1004051_pt1 | contig 11859 bp, 14 predicted proteins | sample RifOxyD1_FD_184038 | JGI IMG/M metagenome (GOLD analysis project Ga0208375, IMG submission 184038) | Soil microbial communities from Rifle, Colorado - Rifle Oxygen_injection D1 (SPAdes) | ecosystem: Environmental > Terrestrial > Deep subsurface > Rock core/Sediment | place: Rifle, Colorado... | reverse complement strand
AGGTCAGTAGTCAAGATATCACCATAACGAACTGCAATTTTTCGATGGTAGCTGGCACAAGCGACATGTCCGATCGAGTTATGGTTTCAATCTCTGGTAAAGCCAAGAACCTGACCGGTACTGAGCAAACACCCATTACCATTTCCACCATTGTTTACCTTAGGGTATACTAAAAAAAAGACATGAAACATCCTGCCAACAACCAGGGCCAAGCTCTGCTGCTTGTTCTCCTCTCGACTGCAGTTGTCGTGACAATTGCCCTCTCCATTGTTTCGCGCACAATCTCTGATATTTCTGTGACTACGACAGAGGAAGAATCGCTCCGCGCTTTTTCCGCCGCCGAAGCCGGCATCGAAGAAGTCTTGGTCTCAGGGTTAGGTGAAGGAGCCTCCACGGGTGATGTCGTTGTTAATAATTCCGGCACTCCAGAAACAGTGACCTACAGCGTAGACATCACTGGTTTCCCAGAATCTGCAGTCGAATTCATTTACCCGGTGAACCTTGCTTCTGGTGAAAGCGCCACTATCTGGCTTGTAAGCCATGATACTAGCGGTAACCTAACATGTGACAATCCCCACACTTGCTATTCCGGCCCGCGCGTCGATGTTTGCTGGGGTCCAATTGAAACTCCGACTTCGCCGCAACAACCCTCGGCCGCCGAGATCTCTGTCCTTTATCAAGATACAGGAACCTCCGAAATTAGAACCGCTCGGGTAGTTGTCGATCCCTCCGGCTCCATCCCCGGCGCTGAGCCAGCCGACAGTGGCTACTGCACAATTGCCGGTACATACTTTGCTTACGGAAAACGAATCCAATTCAATCCTTCCGGTCTAAACATTCCCAACTTTAACGTCCCCGGTACCCTCAAACTCATAAAAGTTCGTCCCCTTCTTAATACCACTCCTCAAACAATTGCTATTCACTCAGCCGGCACTGGTGGAAGTTTTCCATCTCAGGGCAAAAAAATTCAGTCCACCGGTAACTCAGGCGAGTCAGTCAGGAAAATCGAAGTCTATGAACTTTACCCTAGTATGCCCTCTATTTTTGACGCCGCCATATACGGCAAAACAGGAATCATAAAATAAAATGGGTATAGGACTAGACATTGGTAGTAAAACAATCAAAGTTATTGAGCTCGTTCCAAGCGGGAACACTTTCGCGCTTAAGGCCGCGGCCGCCGTTGGCTATTCTAAACAGATTGATATTGAGGCTATCAAAGATGAAAAAGAGTTGTCTAATCTCGCACAAATAATTAAAAAGCTTTTTGCTGACGCCAATACCAGCTCTAAAAAAATCTCTATTGCCATCCCAGAAGCACAAGCCTTCACACGAATTATGAAGTTTCCTCTGCTTAGCGATCAAGAGATCGCTTCAGCCGTCAAATGGGAGGCCGAGGAGTATATCCCTATTCCCGTTAAAGACGCCATTATTGAGCATCAAATACTAGAGCGTCAAGAATCTGGCAACCCTCCCCAAGTGATTGTTTTGCTCATTGCCGTTCATCATGATCTTGTTGAAAAGTATATCCGATTATTAAGCCTTGCCGGTCTGGAAGTCGTTGGTGTTGAAACCTCACTTATGTCCTTAGCAAGAAGCGTCTCACCAGCGAATCGGACCGCCATTATCGCTGATATCGGTGCCAACTCTACAAACATTGGTATCGCCAAAAATAAACAACTCTTCTTCTCTCGCTCCGTTCCTACTGCAGGTACAGCTCTCACTCGTGCTGTCGCCCAAGGGATTGGTGTCTCACTTGAGCAAGCCGAGCAATATAAGCGCACCTATGGATTGGCCGCTGACCAATTAGAAGGAAAAGTAGGGCAATCTGTTATTCCCGTTATTCGCTCGATTATTGAAGAAGCAAAAAAAGCCATTCACTACTACCAGCTTGAAAGCAAAGGTGATAAGCCAAGTTCTTTTATTCTTTCTGGTGGCACTGCCGGTTTGCCAGGGCTTCCCGGGATTTTAGCCAAATCAATTGGCACTGAAGTAATTATCGCCAATCCTTTTACTACAGTGACGTCAGATCCAAAAACGATGCAAAAGTTAGCCAGTTTCGCTCCACTTTATTCAGTCGCCGTTGGGCTGGCTATGAGAGGAGACTAATGCCAGAAAAAATCAATCTTTTACCCAAAGAACCAAAAAAAACAAAGGAAGTAGAAAAAACAACTCGGTTAATTGGAAACGCTACCTACTTTATCGCCATTATTCTCACCATTATCGGTCCACTGGGGGGGCTGACTGTTTATAAATTCACTCGCGACCTTACGAAGCTTAAAGTCGAAAACGAAACCTTACGCAGTAGTATCGCTAACCTTGAGTCAACTGAACAAGGGCTAGTTCTTCTTAAAGATCGAGTTGGGAAAATTCAAACAATATTGGGGAGCCGCCAAAGCATCGAAATTCATGCCAAACAAGCCGAAATTATTGAGGCACTTCCCGATGGTCTGGCTCTTGATCAAACAGAGCTCAAAAGCGACGTCTCTCGCTTCTCGCTTCTCGCTATTAGTTCGAAAGCGCTCGCTGGCTTTCTTAAAGATATTTCAAGTAACAACCATTATGTTAGTCTAATTTTGTCCGATTTAAGTTTTAATCCTTATCTCGGGTTTACTTTTAATCTTCAAGTGTTTTAAAGTCCTATGGATAAAAAAAATATTTTTTCTCAGTTTAATCAAATCCGTAATCCTCTATTGCTTCTAGTGGGCACATTTTTAATCACTGCCTTTGCCACCTTTTATCTTTATGGACGGATCATGTTTTTGAGAAGAGAGATAAAGTCAACCCAGGATCAAAACAAAATTTTTAGTGATCGAGTATCCACTCTTCAAATCATCAGGCCAGACATTGAATCAAACGCCGCTAAAACTGCTCTTATCTCGCTCCCTTCTCAAAATCCATCACTCCTTGTTATCTCGCAAATGAACACCTTATTAGATGAATACAGTCTTAATCTTACCCGCCTTGACTTAAATCTTCTTACAAACCCCAGTCCCGAAGAAACCCTCTTTGAGGTTTCTATCAGTTTCAACGTTGACGGCAGTTATCAAAATATTTCCGATTTTATAACAAAGCTTGGCGATATCACCCCTTTAGTGAATCTCAGACAAGCCGATATTTCCAATACCGGCGAATCCGCAGAAGCCATAATCGAACTCAGTAGTTTCTGGTCTCCTTTTCCCACCCAACTTCCTCCGCTGACTACCAGTCTTACAGGTCTCACTGACGAAGAAAAAGAAATATTAAAATCGATCTCTAATTTCATAAATCCCACTTTTGATGAAAGTCTCTCTCCAAGAAGGTACGACCCGCGAGCAAACCCGTTTAGTCCAGATGACGATTTCGACCCCGAAGAAGCTCTTTAAGCCTCACTAACCGATATATTCACAATTTTCTTTTCTGGAGTCGCTTTCACAGAAAGTATTCTTCTTATGTTCTTTATAGTTTTCCCCTCTTTCCCGATAATTAAACCCAAAATATCACGCTCAGCTTTAATTTCAATTTCTACTCTATCCCCCTCAGCATTTTCTACCACACTAAAATCGTCGCTACCGGTTATGTTTTGGACTAAAAATGTCACTAAATCTTTCATTTTTTGTTTTTCATTTTGTCATCAATTTTTTGACGGCCGCCGAAACTATTGCTCCCTTCTCTTCCCAAGCCTTTATCTCTTTTTGTTTAAGCTTAAGAATTTCTGCTCTCGGTTGCCAGTGTCCAAGTACTTCGAGCACCTTTCCACCTCGCTTGCGCTCACCACTAATCGCCACCACCCGATAAACGGGGTCTTTCTTTCTTCCGTGTCTAGCCAATCTAATTTTTACCATATCGATGAATTTTAGCCTCTTGCCTCAATTTTTACAAGCGCAGCCGAAGCCGCCGCTTGTTCAGCCTGATTTTTACTCTTTCCTTCTCCCTTAGCTAAGACTTTCTCATCCACAAATACTTCCACCACAAAAACTTTATCATGATCCGGCCCAGATTCGCTCGCCACTTGGTACCTCGGCGTCGGTTGCCCCTGCGCCTGTACCATTTCCTGAAGAAGACTTTTAGGATCTTTTAAAGGCTCGTGTAATTTCTGATCCAAATCAGAAAGCAGGTTCATCTCAATAAACTCCGCGGCATCACCAAAACCCCGGTCAATATATATCGCCCCGATAATCGCCTCAACCGTGTCCGCCAGAAGGCTGGGATTACTCTCACCACCGCCAAGTTTTTCACCTCGTGACAAAAGTAATTTTTTCCCCACACCAATTTCTTCCGCCAGGGTAGCTAAATTCTGTGTGTTCACAATATTGGCCCGAAGTGCCGTCAAAAACCCTTCTTCTTTATCTGGCAACTCACGGTATAACCTGTCCGAAACCACAAACTCAAGGATTGCGTCTCCCAAAAATTCCATTCGCTCGTTACTCCTTCGTTCACCTTTGTTTTCGTTTACCCACGAACGATGCGTAAAAGCTTGTTCAAAAAGCTCTTTATCCTCGAATTCCCTTGCGATTTCACTAATTACTTTCTTCTTCACCATGTTTTTCCCCCTCTGTCTCTTTTCCGACCTTTACCAAAATATTTCCCAAAACACCATTCACAAATGACGGTGAATTTTCGCCTCCGTATTCCTTTGCTAATTCTACCGCTTCGTCAATAATTACTTTTGGCGGGGTTTCTGTATTCATCAATTCGTAAGTCGCCAACCTTAAAATAGCCAAATCAATCCTGTTCAATTTATCTACCGGCCATTGTGGAGCAGATTCCGAAATCACACTGTCAAGCTCTTCATTTTTTGCAATCACCGCTCTTGCCAGCTCCCCAGCCTCCTGTTTTGAATAAGTATTGGCAAATAACTCCCTTACAGCCAATTGGCGCTTTCTGTGTCTTGGGTCATAAGCAGACTTCATTTCAGCGCTCTTTTTTCAAGCCCTTTGCCCTTCGAGTAAGCCGCGTAAAGGTCTTTCTTGGTTAATCTTACGTTGTTTCTTCGCCTTCCGGTCCGACCCGGCGTGTGCTTTCTTTTTGGTAATGGTGTCATAACCTCGATTTTATCTCAATTTATTGTTTCTGTAAACGCCCCAAAAAATGGCCGCTTGCACTCAATAGCTCCAAGCGGCCCGGTCGCCGTCAATTATTTGTTGGCGGCACTCGCTCCAGCCAGATGTTGTTGGATGTTGCTTTCCTCATCGGTCCGGAGACCCCGTGGAGGGTCAAATTCATCCCGCCACCACCGCCTAGGTCGACATTTTCGAAATCTACCCAATAACTCGGCGAATTTCCATAGGCCTCGGGTAGCTTGGTAAGTCTAACCAAAGTCTTTCCCGAGGTGGTGCACATGTTAACCCGCATCCCTGGCTTAAGTTCATCAACATCCAAGATGATGAGATCTGGGTTTGGTGCGATCATCTCTACACCCCTTTCTTCTCTAAAATGGCAAGAGCAGACTAATTATATCAAATTATAGATTTTTAATTCGCTGCCACGCGCTTTTTAGTGAAGTGTTTTACCACTTTTTGATACTTTATGGGGTTATTTATCACGGTTACACTAAATTGTTTAGCCTTTTTAATTAGTTCCACGTCCTGCCAATTAGCAATTTTAAGCTCAGGTATCCCATGTTGGCGATGACCAAAAATTTCTCCCGGGCCTCTCATCTGTAGGTCCATTTCCGAGAGCTCAAAACCGCACTTTGTTTGTTTTAAAACTTGAAGCCTTTGCGCCACTTTTTCAGATTTTGTTTCCGTAAGAAGCATACAGTAGCTCTTTTTCTCTCCTCTGCCAACTCGCCCTCTTAGCTGATGAAGTTGAGCCAATCCAAATCTCTCTGTCGCTTCAATTATCATTATTGTTGCGTTTGGAATATCTACTCCGACTTCAACGACGGGTGTCGCTACCAAAACATCAATTTTCTTTTTACGAAAGTCATCAATTATGGCGTCTTTCTCTTTAGCCTTCATTTTTCCATGAAGCAGTCCAAATTTTAATTTTGGTAGCACTTTTTTCAGTCGCTCATATTCCACTGTTACTGCTTTTGCCTCGCTCAATGTCTGAGCTTCACTTTCATCGATCAAAGGGCACACGACAAACGCCTGTGTGCCAAACTCGTTAATTTGTTTTTCCATCCATTCATAGCCGCTATCCCGTTTTTCAGGTGGCACCACCCAAGTTGTGATCTTTTGTCGTCCTTTTGGCATTTCGCGTAAAGCCGAAATATCCAAGTCTCCATAAAACGTCAGCGCCACCGATCTTGGGATTGGCGTCGCCGTCATGGTCAATACGTGCGGCACTTTAGCATTATTAGTAGTTAGTTCTTCAAGAAGCGCTCTTTGCTCCACCCCAAATCTGTGTTGCTCATCAACAATCATCAAAGCTACATCCTCAAAATTTTTCGGTGTGTGAAGGAGCGCATGGGTACCCACAATCACGCTCGCCTCATCAGCAATGATTTTCTTACTTCCCGTCATCAAAGTTATTTTCATTCCCATTCTTCCCAAAAACTCGCTCAAAGTTGTATAATGCTGGTTCGCCAAGATTTGCGTCGGTGCCATCAATATTGTCTTATATCCATTCGCGTGAGCCACAACTGCGGCCGCCGCCGCCACAACCGTTTTTCCGCTTCCCACATCGCCCTGGAGTAGTCTATTCATCGCCAAATCTTTATTCATATCTGTCAAAATTTCACTAATAGCCCGCTTTTGTGATTTTGTTAGTTCAAAAGGTAATGCTTCAGTAAACTCGCGAAGCACCTTTTCATTCATCATTATTTGTTTACTTTGAGCTATTTTTCGCCACTCGCTTGCTCTCAGCTGATTTAATATCAAAAGTCCCAATAGCTCATCAAAAGCCAACCTCTCTCTTCCCCTCAAGGCATCATCAGTTGTTTCTGGAAAATGAATAAGTTTGAGGCTGTCCGCCAGTTCCATTAGTTTCAACTCTTTGCGAAGATCGTTTTGTAAATATTCTCCGGCTTCCGGTTCTCTTTCTAAAATATCCATCACTCGTCTTCGTAACCATTTGGAACTTATTCCGGCCGTTGTCGAATAAACCGGCACTATTCGACTGGTGTGAATCAGTTTTTTGTCCGCCACAATTTTTTCGTATTCTGGGGCGATTAAAGCCATGTTTCTTCCAAACCAATCTGCTTTCCCTGAAAAAGAAAACATTTCACCCTTTCGAAAATTTTTTATAAGAAACGGCTGATTAAACCACACTGCCTGAATTTTATTTCCTTTCTCATTGCCGATTTCTACAATCTGGATCTTCTTATTGGACTTTGTATATTGGTTTCGTGCAAAAACAATTTCTCCATGCACGGTCACTGTTTCCCCAGGCGTTAATCGCGAAAAATTTGATATTAAACGATAATCCTCATATCGCCTTGGCACATGATACAAAAGATCTCTAATTTTTTTAATCGCGAGTTTCCTTAATCTTTTTTGATATACCGGACCAACAAGTGGTAGCTCGTGAATAGGGTCACTCAAATTCATGATTATGTAAGTTTACCATTTCAAAAATTATAGGATCATGTTATAATTCTCTGCGCACTTTTTTCAGGAGGCAATGATGCAGCAATCCGTAGTAGAACTGATCGTCGTTTTCCTCACCGACCTGGGTGTAACCTTTGCGAACATCGCAAATGGAACATACGCGATGTCTATTGAAGACGCTATGGTTGCTGAGCGTCTCAATAAAGGTTACAGCAAGGGTACTAGCCTGATGAGCTGGCTAGTGGCACGCGGTCGAACCGATCTCCTTGAAGAAAGACTGGAGTTTTGGAATCCGCACACTCGACAAGGGTTTGCTGAAACTCTAGGGATGGCGGTCACATTCGTTGTCCTCGTGGGTGACAAAGAACAAAACATCTTCGAAAGATATCACCTGCCCCAGTAACTTTGCAACTACCCGCTGGTATTCATCGGTGCGCCCAGCGGGTCTTGTTTTTCTCCATTCATTACCCCATAATACCAAGTGCCCCTGCACTTTAGACACTAAAACAGTAGCACCAAGGAGGATTCAATGAACAGCTCTTTTCTTGACTCTGGAGTTGCCAGAGACGCGATTGAGTCGGTTTTGCCTATGATCGAAAGTTTGATTCTTCGCAAAGTTGTTCATCGCTCGCATTTACACATCGTTGTCCTCGATCCGGTTTCAGGCCGTGTTCTTTATGAGCACTCTCTCGGCGATCCGACCACCTGGGAGTACCGTTATGACCAACTGGCCCGCGCCAAAGCGTCTCTTGCCTTCAAACACAGGATGAATTCGCGCGAGGTCGTCTTGCGGTACCCTCATCTTCTGTCCATCGGTGAGGTTCTCCACGCGGGTGGGATTTGGCTTGATGGCATCGTCGTCGCGGCCAGCGGGTTCAAGTCAGAGTGGGACGAAGCCGTTTGTTACGCCATTGCCGGTATTCTCCTCGCCTGGGCACAACAGCGTTATCGGATACTAAAAGATCACGACGGCGATTACGCATCAAATTTTCCGTTGGAGTCGTAGTCAAAAAATGCAGGGGCAGAATTTAAAACAAATACGGCAAGAAGGGTAAGAATGTCGTAAGAAGTAGCCCTAATCCAGCAATAATAACGAGGCCCTTCACCAATTTCTGTTTTTTGTTGTGTATTTTCATCGCATCGTAACTTTTACAAAAGTCTTCTTTCCTATTTTTAATGTCACCCCACCATCAATATCAAGCGTCGCCTGTGGATCCTGAATTGTCATCCCGTCCACATCAATCGCCCCATCTTTAATCAATCTTTTTGCTTCGCTTCTGCTTGATGCTTCACCTGTTTCAAACACTAAATCAAGGATGGCCATTTCACGCTCACCCACTCTCACTGTTTTCATCTCTGTCGGCACCTTTCCCTTTTGAAACGTCTCCGCAAAGTATTTCTCGGCTTTTACCGCCGAGACTTCTCCATGAAGCTGACTGACAATATCTTTTGCCAACGCTTTTTTGGCTTCCATCGGCCCATTTTTATCAATTAACGAAATTGAAAGATCCGTTAAGATCTCAATTGCATCCGCGAGCATGGCGTCACTCATCGCCATCACCTTGCCATAAATCTCTTCGGGTTTATCATCCAAATTTACTGCGTTTCCTTCAGTTTTTCCCATTTTGGTGCCATCTGGGTCAGTTAACAATTTTGTTGTCAGCACATATTTTTCTTTCTTTGCCATATTCTTCATCAAGGTTCTCCCCGCCATCATGTTAAACATTTGGTCACTCCCTCCAATTTCCAAGTCCACCCCCATGGCTACCGAGTCATATCCTTGGAGTAAGGGGTACAAAAACTCTCTCAAATTTATTGTCACTTCGTTTTTCATTCTTTTTTGAAACATATCTCGTTCAATCAATTGCTGGACACTAAAATTCTCCGCAATTCCCAAAATTTCGACAAGCCCCAGCTTGTTTAGCCACTCACTATTATATTTCATCTCTACTGGGTTTTTTCCCTCAAAATCCAATATCTTCCCTGCTAATTTTTTGTAATTCGCCGCGTTTTTTCGAAGTTCCTCTCGTGTCATGAATCTGTCCCTTGTCTTTGATTTTCCTGACGGGTCACCCGCTTGCCCTGTACCATCGCCAATCAAAAAAATGACCTTATGTCCCAATTCCTGAAATTGTCTCAATTTACGAAAAGACACCATGTGGCCAATATGAAGTTTCATGCTTGTTGGATCAAATCCCTGATAAAGCGTGATCTTTCGCTTCTTCATTAATTCTGCCAGACCTTGTTTACTCGGCAAAACATCCTCCACCCCCCGTGTTAATACTGTCTCAATATCCATAACCTATTTAGTTTACCACAGGCTCAATTGCTTCATGCCCTGTCCAATGGGCTACGATGATCGGGTCTGCTAAATTCTCGCCCTTTGATCCCACGCGCGCCAGCTCAGTGGCCTGTTGCTGAGCTCGGGTACTTTGCATTGCTAGGATCATCTCTCTTTCCGCTAAATGGGCGCCTATTGCTGCCTGTACACAAAACGATCTGCCCGCAATTTTACGCGCAAACTCACGCGTTTTTAGTTCTGGTGGCAGATCGCGCAATGTCAGTCTTTCAAACTCCTCGTTTACTACCCTCTCCGCTAGCTTATCGCCCGTGCGTGATCGTCTTTCCCATTCGTCTTGCCACCGCCCCAAATCTGTTATTTCGCTTGCCCTCACAAACTCTACACTTAATTGACCCAGAAATTTATCTCTTTTTACTACCTCCCTCAGCGATTCAACAAAACAGTTCACATTTGCAGCTTGTCCCGAACGAACAAACTTATCGTTATCTATCACTAGTATTTCTAATGTCGGGTTTATTCCTCCACATTGTAAAATTCGAATCATTTTCTCCACCCCCGTGAAAAACGCTCTCTGGGTGATTCGTAACCGCACGCCCCTTGCATCTTGAATCTCAAAATCATCTGCGGTTGGCGACACACTGATTCCGCTCACCGGGCTATTTACAAAGGCCAAACAATGTAAATCAACCACTCGCAAGCTTTCTCCAAGTCTCGCTCTCACCAGGGTCTTTCGCATTCTACTAAAATCCAGTCTTTGTCCTTCACTTAATTCCATTATCCTTACAAGCGTGTTCACAACATCGTTTATCGCCACTTCTTTTGCCTGTTTTGCTAAATCCGGATTTACTTCCAATAAATCACGTCTTGTTTCCTCTGCCAGTCTACCCATCAAGACTTCAAACTTTATAGTATTGACGATGTGCTCTCGTTCTAAAGCTTTTTTCTTCAACAGCACCTCAGTCTCCCTAGCAACTTCTCTTTGCACCTCACGTAGTTTTATGCCAGTTGGGCCTTCTAGAACAATGATTTTATGCAGGCTTTGCGAGGGCAGCCCCAATCTTTCACCAGCCACCTCCGCCGCAATTTGATTCCACAGACTACCAAACGGGTTTCCGTCTAAGTTTTTTATTTGCGCCAGACCCTTTTTAACTGCAAAACTAGCCACTTCTTCCCCGCTCAGATCAGGCAGATGCGCTTTAATTCTTCTTAAATTAATATCAGGCGGTACCAATCTTTCAATATTTTTTTCCACAGCTCCCGCCAACTCAGTAATTAAATGAGCTCCTTTTTCCTGATGTGGTACATGTTGTATTCTTTCTACCATAGTAATCCCTCCCTGTTTGTAATAAGGATCTTTCTCCACCCTTTTCTTTGTTTGTTGTTTATGCATAAAAGTGTGTGGGACAGGATTTGAACCTGTGATGGCATAAGCCCACTGTTTTACAGACAGTTCCGTTAGACCGCTCCGGCACCCACACTTGTAAACCACAAAAAAACCTCGCCCCCAGTCTGAATCTAAATAATTCAGCTCAAGGGCGAGGTTAGTTTAACCACGCGATACCACCTTGCTTCCTAATTTTTAAGCCACAAAAAAATCCGCACTGATACGGACTTAAACTTAAAAATAGCTCCATTAGTTTAAGTGCTTGCTAACTTGCAGTGACACTCTAGCGCATTGACGGGCGCACCCGTTCTCGATTTCGTCGAGACAGCTCCACAGGGTAATTCATCTAGCTCAATACGTTAGGTCTTGCACCAACCGCCTAATCTCTTTGTGTCACTTGAGTAAGACTACTTCACTGTTTCAAAGCCTTTATTAAATTGTTAATTTAGAAAAAGCGCAAGCCATGGTTACGAGACGGCTCGCAGGTGGGTGGGCGGCTATTAAGAAGAATCTTCTAAGGCATCTTTCAAAACCAGCCCGTAGTCTCCTTAAGGTATTTACCCCCCAGTATATGAAAAGGGTCCTCGTGCGTCACAACTTGCGCTTTCAAAAACAAAATGTACTTCACGTCCAGAGAGCGGCGGTCAACTTCGCTCGTTTAGGTAGGGGTAGTTTTTGTGTCCGGGCCGCCTGCGCGGTTT